>Ga0098052_1002466_pt1 | contig 11205 bp, 19 predicted proteins | sample 15_taG_FD_81591 | JGI IMG/M metagenome (GOLD analysis project Ga0098052, IMG submission 81591) | Marine viral communities from the Subarctic Pacific Ocean - 15_ETSP_OMZ_AT15312 metaG | ecosystem: Environmental > Aquatic > Marine > Oceanic | place: Pacific Ocean | collected 2015-01-18 | reverse complement strand
TAAATGGTTATATGGTTTACAGGTCAACCTGGTTCAGGAAAGACCACATTAGCAACTAAATTCATAGAAGATAAATTATTAGGATTTATGAAAATTCCTCATTGGAAAATTGTGCATCTTGATGGTGATGATGTTAGAAAATCTTTGGCTCGTGAAGAAGTAGATGATTATAGTAAACAAGGTAGATATAAAAATATTAATTGGGCTATTGACACTTCAATATTTTTAGTTAGTAAAGGTTATTTACCAGTAGTATCTTTAGTTTCACCTTATAGGTGGTTGAGAGAGGGATTGAAAAGTGCAGGTAAAGGTGTTCATTGGAGAGGAAATCAACCAAAGTTTAAAGTATTAGAAGTGTATTGTCATACAAGTGAAACTCGTGGTAAAGAAGATTATTTCGTAGAAGATTATGAACCACCATTTACAAATTTTTTAGATATGGACACAACAAACAAACCAATAGAGGAGTGTGTAAATGAAATACTCGATGTTTATCGGCAGATGGCAACCGTGGCATGATGGTCATCAATGGTTAATTGACCAAAGACTCAAAGAGGGTAAGAATGTTTTGATTTGTATTCGTGATATGTTACCTGATGAAAATAATCCATACACTTGTGAAGAAGTTTATGATAATCTACAAGTTAAATTCAAGGGATTTATAGATGAGGGTTTGATTAAAGTTATGATTATACCAGATATAGAATCTATAAACTATGGTAGAGATGTGGGTTATGATGTTATAGAACATACACCACCTAAAGATATTGGAGAAATATCTTCAACAAACATAAGGAAAGAAAATGAAAATTGATGTATTAGATAAAGGTTATATTGAATTAGTGGATAAACTTGGTGATGATTTAACACCAGTAAATGCAGCACGTGTATCGTTTGGTAGTAAGAGTGATACATTTGAAGAAAAAGATAGAAAGTTATCTAAATTTCTAATCAAACATAAACACTTCAGTCCTTTCAGACACCAACACATTCAAGTTATTATCAAAGCACCAGAGTTCGTTATGCGACAATGGTATAAACACGTTGTTGGAATAGAAACCACTTCAGACCACCCAACGAAAGACCACGCTTGGAATGAGATAAGTGGTAGGTATATTCCCGTACAAGAGTATTATTATCCTGATGTATGGAGAAAACAATCCGATGATAATAAACAAGCATCAGAGGGTGAGTTAGATGATTTACAACAAAAAAGGATGAGTTTAGTATATAATACTTTTATGAATCAAGTAGAAATGGCATACGAAACAATGGTCAATTCTGGTATGGCTAAAGAACAAGCTCGTATCGTATTACCATTATCACAATACACCTTAGTTTATTGGACAGCTTCATTTCAATCAGTAATGAACTTTATAGAACTTAGAGATGAACCCACAGCTCAATGGGAAATACAACAATATGCTAAAGTATTGAAAGATATTATGTTAGAAACTTTTCCAGAAACAACTAAACTTTGGAGTGAAACATATTGGAAATAATTAAATGTAAAAGTTATAGAGATTTATCTTTACAAGTTGGTATAGACATAGAATATCAAGCGAGTAGAAATTCAAAGTTAGTGTTAGGACTTGCAACAGGTTCAACACCAAAGGGTGTTTATGAATATTTGAAATCAAGTACAGTAGATTTTTCAGAAGTACGTACATTCAATCTTGATGAGTATGTGGGATTAGAACCAGAATTTAATTCAAGACTAAAGGGTAAAAAGGGTTATGGTGTACCAAAACACAAACAATCTTATTATTATTTTATGAATGAACATTTATTTAATGAAGTAAAATTTAAAAGAAGTTTCTTTCCAGGAGAATCTCAATCAGATACATATGACAGTCTTATCGATGCGTGTGGTGGAATAGATATACAAATACTTGGAATAGGAACTAACGGACATATAGCATTTAATGAACCAGGAACAAGTAGAGATTCTCTAACTCACGTGGTTGATTTAACAGAAAATACTATCAAGGATAATTCGAGGTTCTTTGATTCAATAGATGATGTACCCAAACAGGCAACCACAATGGGAATAGAAAGTATTATGAGAGCCAAACAAATATATTTATTAGCTAATGGTAAACACAAGAAAGATATATTAGAGAAAGCATGTTATGGTGATATAACATCAGATATACCTGCTTCCTATCTACAAGAACATAAAAATATAAAGGTATTGTATTGTGATTGATAAGATAATGATTGTAGCACACCCTGATGATGAGGCCTTGTTTGGTGGGGCTGAGTTGTTATCTCACCCTGATGAATATAAAGTAGTAGTTTTAGATGAGTATCACAACGATATAAGAAGAAGAGAGTTTTTAGATAGTATGAGGCTTATTGGTATCCACGAATACGAACATTGGACAGGATATAAGGGTGGAGAAGATTATCATAGAGAGAAACTTATATATGAATTGTTACGAGTATTGAGAGAAAGAGATTATAAAAAAATTGTAACTCACGGAACTAATGGTGAATATGGACACCCACGACATAGAGCGTGTCATGATATATTAGCACATCTAAGACCAGAGAAGTTATGGTGTTTCAGTAGAGGTAAAAGATTAGAAGAAAAGGTAATTGAGAAGAAAAGAGAATTACTTGGTTGTTATCGTAGTCAAAAAGAGGTATTAGAGTGGTTTAATCCTTGGCACGAGACAATACGAAAATATAAATAATGGTTATAATACATACCGAAGAACAACTGAATCTTTTGGAAACTTTGATACAAAAAAATGACAGTATTGTTCTTCAGGTAAATTCAGATACGAATCTACATTCTATAGAAAATAAAATCTCGTTGGTTTACATCTATGTAGATAACGAGGAATTTATGCTGCCAATAAATCACGGTGAATGTATATTGAAACCTAAAAATATAATTACCGATAAAACTGTTTGGGTGTTGGATAAAAAATCATATCAACACAATTCTTTTATAAAGAGTAATGATATTAGAGATTTGAATTATTCATATTACTTGAAACATAATGTTCCATTTGAGGTTGATACTCATTTAACTAATGCACATCATTTTTATAATAGAGTACATTATGATAAATCTAATGTTAATGATGTGATTCCATTATTAAAACATTATGAATATTTGAAAGAGATTAGAATAAATTTACAAGATTTTAGAATTGATAATGATGAAATAATCTTAGAAGTTTTATATGAGATAGAAAAGAATGGTTTACAAACCACAGACAAGATGGTTTATAGTGAGTATAATCCATTCACAAGTACAGGTAGACCAAGTAATAGGTTCGGTGGTATGAACTTTGCAGCATTAAATAAAACAGATGGAAGTAGAAAACAATTTATTAGTAGATTTGATGGTGGTGTGATGGTTGAATTTGACTTTGATGCATATCATCCAAGATTGATTGGTAGTATAATTGGTTATGATTTTCCCAACGGTTCGGGTCATGACCATCTTGCAGAAACATATGGATTGAGTTATGATGATGGTAAAGCACTTACATTTAAGTACTTATATGGTGGAATTACTGAAGAAATCATTGAAAATCCGTTCTTTAGTAAGGTAAATTCCTATATAAAAGAGCTCTGGAAGGTGTATAAAGGGTCGGAATTTATAGAATCTTATATTTATAATAGAAGGATTGTAAGAAAAAATCTACAAGATATGAATCCTAATAAATTATTTAATTATATGATTCAGTTATTAGAAACTGAAAATAATATAAAAATAATAAATAATTTATTGCCAGAAATAGAATCTTATAATAGTAAATTGATTCTATATAATTATGATTCATTTTTATTTGATTTTGACTATAAGAATGATGGTTTAGAATACTTAACTAAAGTAAAAAAACTCTTGGAGTGTGATGGTAAGTTTCCAACTACTTCTACTATGGGTGATAACTATCATGAAATGATTGATATTACGGAGAAACTAAATGATTAAATTAAAAAATATTTTAACTGAAAATTCACCTGGTTATACAGGTAGAAAATTTGGTGAATCGCTTCCTACTTTAAAAGGTGTTATGGAAAAACATAAAGTCGAAGAAACACCTTTGGCTCCACCTCATGATTTTGATAAACCTACGGTTGTACATATCAGTAAAGATGAATTATTAACTTTATATAAAACAGGTACTTTGGAAACTGATGGTCTTACAATAATCTACGGAGATTAAATTGTATTCACTAAAAGATATTTTACTTGAGCAACTTGCTCATTATAAATATTTTCGCGCATATAATCATACTGAAATAGAAAATGAAATAGATGAGTATTTCAAAAACGAATATACCAAATCTAAGTTACCAAAAATGTGGAAAGATAGAGATGATGGTAGAAGTATGATAAAAACATCTTCTTATGAATTTTTTAGTGAGGATGAGTTGAGAAGTATTATGAATACTGATGTTGGTGAGATTTTAGATAGTGAGAATAAGATGGAAAGAGCTATTGAGTTGGCTAAAGATTATGGTAAGGATTATAAAAGAATTATAGATGGTTTAAAAAAGAAAGTAGAATTTCCACCACCACTTGTGGTCAAGGATAGTAAAGGTAATTTATATTTATTAGGTGGTAATTCAAGATTAATGTTAGGAGTGGCTATGGGTTATAATTTACCTATAAAAGTGATAAATTGGAGTAAGGAAATCCAATGATTACAGATATCAATAAAATACTAAACGAATTAAGTTTTAGAGTTAGTGATGGTATGCCTGATTTAACTAATGAACAACACTTGATAAAGTTATATGATGTGTTGAAAGAATATGGTTGGCCGGTTGATGCTCGTATAGAGTTAATAAAAGAAGTTGGTAAAGTTTACTATACAGGTAAACCACCAGCTGGTGCAAAAGTTCAAGTAGGCCCTCGTGGTGGAAAATATTATATGGGTAATCCTGATACAGGTGAACCAGAAAAGAAAGATGATACTGAGAAAGATGATAAACCTAAAAAACAAGATGGTGAAGAAAGACATAAGAATGTAAAAGACTTTGAGGACAGAATTGAAAGAAATAAGTTCTTGACCGATGAACAAAAAGAATTAGGTAGAGAAGCCAACAAAAAAATAGACGTAATATATGATGATAAAGCTACACCCGAACAAAAGAAAGAGGCAGTAGATTGGTTAATAGAAAATATGAAACTTTCTACTAATGCTAAAACTGCAACAAATAAAAGAAAAGCATATTTGAATGCATTAGGTGGAGAAAGAAAAGTTATCTCTGGACAAGCAGGAACAGCAAAATCAGAAGATTTGATTCAAAGAATAGAGAAAATTCGAGGAGAACCACTTGATGTTGTAAATGTAAAGGGTGTTAAAGATAAAATAACATCAGCAGCTAAACCAGATTTAGGTAAAAAGAACGTAGTTAAACATCCATTTAAAAATAAATATTTACAAGACCTGCACAATAGACCGCCATTAAATAAAATAAGAGAAAACAACACAGGTATTTTTGCAGTGAAAGATGAGAAAGGAGAACCTAAAGTACCAAGTAGTAAATACTCAAAAGAATATTTACGACAATCTTTTGATAATCCTTCTTTAGACGCGACGATAAAGGCAGTTGAAGAAGAAGTAGCAAAAGACAATATTGACCCAAGAGTTACCACGACATTAAAAGACCATAAAAAAGAATTAGATAGAATATATAATGAATATGATATTCCAAGTCAAGAAGCATCAGATGCAATATTGAAAGCATATAATAAACTAATGGTTGATTTAAACAATGCAGATTCTGATATGGTAGGTGCTATTATGAAACAACAAGCTGAAATGGCATTGTATCAAAGTGAAATAGCAAAAGGAGATGAAGTTTATTTACCATCATCAGGAACATTTCCAGTTGGAGATAAGATAAAAGCTGGTGGTAATGCATTAGAAAGTGTAGCATTGATTAGTTGTAAGTATGACAAGCAAGGTAGAGTACATGGTTGTCCAGCAAACTCAAAAACAATTTGTGAAATTCATCAAGATGAAAGTAAAAGAAATAATCAAGGTCAATACATTGGAGAACCAGGTCATACTATGTTGGTTAATGATGATTTGGTTATCGGTAAAGACAAAAAAGAAACTGCAGCAAAAACAGAAAAATTTATAACAGATACTTTAGATGAAGTAGATTTAGGAGATACCTTTAGTTCAGAGGATAAAAAGAAAATATCAAATATATCTGCAGATTACGCCGAAGAAATAAAGAATATCAAAAAAGAATTAGATGCTATGGGTGATATGCCAAAACCAGATTACTATGGTTTATTGGCAAAAAGAATGAAAGAGGTTGATGAAAAGTATGGTAAATTAATGGCCGATGTAGTTTCAGATGACCAAGTATCTGATTTAATCGGTAAAAACAACGCAAAGAATTTAAGAAGAAATGGAAAAATAAATCCAGCAGAAATGTTATCAGCCATAGAAATCGCTAATAACATTAGAACCAATGAAACACTTGAATCAACTGAACACAATAAACAATATTTTGATAAAGATGGGGATCCAGTATTCAAAACTTCAAAAGGAACAAGAAATCCAGATGATTGGTCTATAACTTTCAGAAGTAGAAGAACAAAAGGAAGGTCTGGTGGTGGTTGTCAATTGTCATTTACAGGTGATGGGGAAAGACCAGAAACAAACATAACACGAGATGGAACTATCGAAGATAACAATTCGAAGGAAGAAGAAGTATAATGAAAACTCAACTACTTTGTACATTTACAAAAAGAAATAGATTAAATGAAGCAGTAGATATTATTGTTTCTTGTAATGATATCCTATATGATAAAGTTTATGTATTTGCAAACAATGATGATGAACATCAATTAATCTGTACTTATAATGTTGAGTATAGTGAGGATTTCGTGGAGAACGTACAAGATACTATATCATTACATCGAAAGAAACAATCTAATACATTATATACAATCAATGCACTGAATGAAGTTATTCGTTCTAAGAATAATGGTGTATTGGATAAAAAATTTATGGTGGATTGGAATGAATTCAGAAATACATTACTATTAACTAATGATTCAGGATTATTTAAAATACATACAAGAATATATTCCATTATTGATGTAAAAACTTGGAATACTGATAAAAAATAGTTTTGGAGTATCTTTAATGAAAAATCCTAAATATGTTATATTAAGTGGTTGTAGTTTTTGTGAGTATGATGAAAAATATTATTCAAAAAAATCTCAAAATATGGGAGTTTTATTTTCATCTGAGGTTGGTGCACAACTAATAAATTTATCTGAAAGTGGAGCTAGTATTGATTTTATTGTAACAAAGACACTTGAATGGATTAAGAAAAATCCTAAGAAAATTAGTTCTACGTTGTTTCTTATTGGATTACCAGCTCGAAATAGACTTATGTTTTGGCAAAATAATCCTTTAGAGTCTCACAATGGATATCAAAATTGTCATCACATACATTTTTACGATGGAAATGATAGAAATTTGAGTAATGCTATTTATAAATGGCCAGCCGAACAACAAATATTATATGCTAGAAATTTTTTAAATACTTATGTAATTCGTGAACGTTATAATGATTTAGTATTACTTTTACAAAATTTTTTTAGTAATCAAAAGTTGGAACATCTTTTTTTTAATACAAGTATATCTAAAGAATCACTTACAACTAATCATATGGACTATGTAAATGAAGGCCCTGTTGATTTCTCAGGTGATGAAACACCCTTACATGAGGTTGAAAATTTTCATGATTCAGTTCCACATTTAGATAAGAAATTTTTCTATACTGATTCAAAATATTTTAGTATGGCTGATTCTGTAAGAAATAATTCTGAATTTGTTTGTCCAGATGGATATCATACAAATGAAAAAGGTCAAGAATATTGGGCAAAAGCTTTACTAAAATATTATAAACTTAACTTTAATGTATAAAATGAGTCTAATATAGTATGATAGATACAGAAAAATTTATAAAAAACCTACATAAAGAAATAAATCGTAGAAAAATACGTAAACAACGTATCTTTAATACTATTTATTTAGTAGGAGTATTTGTCTTTGATTTTATAATTGATAATGGAGAATGGGTATGAAAAAAATACTTATGATGTTAGCTTTATCTTTACCACTTTTAGCACAACAAACTGAAACTGATAAAGAGATAACTAAACAAGAGCAGAGAGAAAATAGAACTGCTACTATAGCCAAACAGCACAGTAAGAAAGATTGGAATCGTGGTGGAATGAAACGTGGTGTGGATAAACGTGATAAACGAATGATGATGGCTAAACGAAAAAAGATGCAAAGGAAGAGATTCTGGCGTTCAGCAGTTCGTGTAGTTGTTATTGGTGGAGTAGCTTACTATGTTGGATATCAACAAGGTATGAAGAAAGACCGTAAAGGTGGAATGAAGAGACCTGGTTGGATTAGAGAAGATAAGAAGTGATTATTCCTGGAATATTAGAACTATTATTTAGTGGAGTACTTTTCATTACTGGTGGACATTTATTAGACAATAAATTAAAACTACATCATTATAGTGATAAGGATTATAAAGAAATTTTCTTTCTACAAGCAAAAAAGGAAATCTCTAAGGAATGTACAAAACACTCTGTAGTGGAAACGATTACTTATAAAAATAGTTATCGTGAAGGTAAGCAACAGAGGGATTATACAATATCTAATCCGTATCCAATACAAGATACACCACAACAAGATACATTTAACAGTCAAAGGCCGAACAGATGAATATATTTAAAAACATATTGTTGAGATTAATAGATTTTAAAATTTCCATATTAACGAAAGTTAAAAACATATTAATGAGTTGTGTATTCATCTTTGGGAGTTTATCTCTATCGGGGTGTTATACACAACTTGCTATGTTTTATCCTGAACCAGAGATAGAACAAGAAGAAGAATTTCAATTCTATGAAACTTATTCAAGAGCAGTTCCAAGACTTAGTGTAAGTGCATATGCTCAAGATGGAGCAGGACAATCATTAGGTTTGGCTTATCTAACAATGTATAATAGGTTTACTGGGTTTATGGGATTTGGTAGTCAATATGGTAATGGATATTATAACAAATATGATTACTATAATAGATACGGATATCATGCAGGATATAATGGATATGATTCATATGTTTTAGGTGGCTATACAATGTACATTCCATATTCAGATGTATATGCACCAGGTGAGAGAAAAACAAGAACGTGGACAAGAGATAGTAAATCATCTGGAACAAATTTAACGGTTACAAGAACACGAACACAATCAAGTTCTACTAACAATAATAATAACACTTACAATAATAGCTCGAATGTATCAAGTACAAAAAGTTCTTCAGGAGGTTCATCAAGTTCTTCCTCAAGTTCAAGTTCAGGTGGCAGAAGAGCAACAAGGAGAAATTAGTATGAAAGGTTTAGCAAAAATCATTGGTATAATCTTAGGTATCTTAGGATTAAGTTCTAAAGCTACAGCAAAGAAAAAAGCTAAAGTCAAAAAGATTGATAAGAAAGTTAAACAAGTAAAAAAAGCCAAAGCTACAGTTCAAAAGAAAAAAGCTACAGTTCAAAAGAAAAAAGCTGCAGTTAAAAAAGCTCAGAAGAAAAAACCTGTAAAGAAACCAAGTGTAAAACGTGCTAGAAAAGCAAGAGCTTCACTAAAACGTAGAGCTAAAAAATGACTTGGTTGGTTCTATTATTATTAATGGGTTTATTAGGTTTAATGTTATATTGGTTATTATATGGAGATGAAATATGAAAAAAGTATATGAAAAACATTGGGCAAGTCCTACACGAATCATTACTACAAGAAAGTTAAAACTCACAATGGAAGATTTCTTCAATGTCGGTGAAGTAGTTTTGCTTTTGTTAGCTGGTTTTTTCTTATTAAAGATAATGTTTGGTTTTGCAAATGGTATGGAAGCTTGGGCAGAATTAGATAAGTTAATGAGAGGTTATTAAAATGAGAAAATTTTTAATACTATTATTTCTATCAGTAGGTTTATCACAAACCACATTCACAGATGAAGAGATGATTAATCTTGAGAATGATTTTATCTATTTAGAAAATAAAGTAGATTCATTAGCTTATCAAGATAGTTTAAACGCTATATTAGTTAATACTCTTGAAGAAGAAATTACATTACTTAATCAAGAACTTAAACTAACTAACGAACAACTTAAACTTACAGAAGATAAAGTTAAGTTAGTTAAACCAAGTTGGTATGAAAATAAATGGTTATACTTCGGTTATGGTGCTACATTATCTTATGCAGTATTCACACTTATAGATCAAATAGGTGATTCAATAAAAATATTTTAAAAAAAATGTATTTTGGAAAATAACGTATATATTTATATATACATTTAACAGGGAAAATAAAATGAATCGTATATCGAAAACATTCGCACTTCTTGCAGTATTGACATTATCTTTTGCATATGCACAAGATGAGGTTGATGAAGTAAAAGGTAAAGATGTAAAATCAGTTGGTGTAGATGCTGAACAAAAAGCAAATACAGTAACACCTAAAATTAAACCAACTAAACCAGTAGGTCAAAAGATGGAAAGTCATGAGACTGGTAAAGTTGCAGTTGATAAAACTGAAGCTACTAAAGCTAAAAAAGGTAGTTTTTTCAGTAGACTTTTTGGTGGGAAATCTAAAAAAGAAGATGATCCTAACTAAATAAGATTTGCGGGAGAAGTATCAAGAGAGATACGCTTCGATACCATCGAAGAGGGTGCAGGGCAGTTCTGTAATCCCGCTCAAAAAAAATAAAAAAAAATGTATTTTGGGATTTTAGCGTTATATTTATATTATTCCGCTGAAATAACGGAAGAAGTTTTTTGACAATTTTGGAATTTTGAGAAGTACTGAGAGTTGCAAACTCGGTATGGGATTGACTGAATAATGGGTATCCTTTAGAAGCCCATAAGGTGATCCGCTTCAAGACTTGTGGTGAGTTGGTATTCAGCTAAATGTTGAAAATACCCTACGATAGTAGTTGGAGAAAGTACTTTTGGAAAATAAATAAAGAAGCAATTCTTTAGACCTTGTTATGGGTAAGGGTAAAACTGAAATCCCATCTTGTGGCTGAATCAATCTAAACTCAGAGAGATAAAGCAATACTACAGAGGTTATACTCACTTTGACGTAGACTAACCATCTATGAGGAGAATCATCGTAACTGATGGGTAGT
>Ga0098052_1002464_pt1 | contig 11207 bp, 9 predicted proteins | sample 15_taG_FD_81591 | JGI IMG/M metagenome (GOLD analysis project Ga0098052, IMG submission 81591) | Marine viral communities from the Subarctic Pacific Ocean - 15_ETSP_OMZ_AT15312 metaG | ecosystem: Environmental > Aquatic > Marine > Oceanic | place: Pacific Ocean | collected 2015-01-18 | reverse complement strand
TTGATTATAGACATGGGCAAGCTAATACCACCCCTGTAACATTATGGTTTGAAAACGCAGGACATGATGGGGAAGGTGTTGATATGTATTTTAACTCTTGTTTGTGTACAGGATTGACATTAACAGGAGATATTGGTTCTAATGGTGGTGTTGTTATGGGAACTGCAACATTCCAAACAGCATATATCCCTACGCAGGGTGCTTTGAGCTTTACTGGTGGAACACATACACTTTTGACTGCACAGACTACCATGTTTAATATGCACGACTTACAAACAACAACACTTGATAGTGAAGATTTGTTGCTTTACAGTTTTGATGTTAATATAGCAAGACCAGTAACTCGAATTGGATTTGATTCAGGTAATGATTTCAGGCCAATGGGTTATAGTGTTGGTCAGTATGAAGTCACAGGTTCACTTACTTGCAAAAGAGATGGAGAAGTAGATGATGCTATTGATAACGCAGCAGGGATGGCTCTTGATATAGACACAACAGTCTTCCAAATTACAGGAACCAAAGTATTTGTAGATGAAGCAGGTATTAGTTTTGATGAGGATGGTTGGAAACAAACAATACCATTGAGATTCACATACGATAGTGCAGCGACATCAAATTCGGTAATTTCAATAGGTACAGCAGCATAATAACATAGGAGTAGTTTTAAATACCAACTATGGAACAAAAAATAAAAAGTACATCAACGGGTAAAGATTTAATATATAATCTTAAAGAGATAACAATGCCCTTGCGGGAAGAATTTATGGATGCTTATATGTTAGCTGAATCAAGTGAGCCACAAAAATTCTCTTTATGGGTTAATTGTGTTAGAATAGTTACGACTTTAACAGATGATGATTTATTAAAACTTACTGATATTGAAATAGTACAAGTGGCGGTAGATTCTTTGCTTGTTATAAATAATAAAAAAAAAGTGAAGAAGTAAAATTAAGACTAAATGTGCAGATTTCATTAAATGGATTACAATCAAAACATAGTTTTCCAAATGAGTTTCCTTATGATGCGATAAATCCAATTTCTGCAAAAAAACAGACATTTAATAGTATTGACGATGTATATGATCTATTAGTTGAGTGTTATGACAGAGGGAGAGAAGAAGGATTTAAAAATTTGGGGAAAGCATTATATGAACAATCATTATTTTTTGTCGATATGGACAAAATGATAGATGGAAAGATGCAAAGCTATATTAAACAATATAGGTTCTGCAAGAACTTTAACTGCCCTCCATATCAATCTCTACAAGAAACTCCTATCAAGACTATCGACTATTTTATGATAATAGACGAAGAAATAGAACAATTTAAAGCAAAGGGAATCAATGGCTAATAAGGTAACATTTGAGATAATTGCAAAGGCGTTAGGATTTAAAAAAGCAGAAGGTGGCGTAAAACGATTATCAGGAAGCATGAAAAGATTTGCAGCGGGTCTTGTAACAACCGCAGCTGCTTATAAAGCGATTGGTGCTGCTGTTGAGGGCGTTCAATTAGCAGGTAGACTGGAGGGTGTAGAGCGAGCCTTTAATAATATGAGAAAACAAGCAGGATTCTCTGTTAATACATTTTCAAAATTAGATAAGGCTCTTGATGGAACAGTAGATAAATTGACAGTTATGGAACAAGCAAATAATGCAATGTTATTAGGAATTGCTAATAGTGATGACCAAATGGCTGAGATGTTTGACACAGCACAACGATTAGCACAGGCGGTTGGACAAGATGCTACTTACGGAATAGAATCACTTGTTACAGGACTGGGTCGTCAGTCAAAATTGATGCTCGATAATTTGGGTATTATGGTTGATGTCGCAAAAGCCAACGAAGAATATGCGAAAGAATTAGGCAAGACAGCATCAGCATTATCTGAGGGAGAAAGAAAACAAGCATTTATAAATAAAGCATTATCTGAAGGAAAGAGATTAGTTGATGGATTAGGAGAGGAAACAAAAACATCTGCACAAAAAATTGAAATATTTACTACATCTATTACGAATCTAAAAATGGCAGTAGGAGAAGCATTAATAACTTCAGGGGCTTTAGATACTTGGCAGAAATGGTCAGGAATAATAATAGATGGTGCTAATGCACTAATAGCGCAAAACAAGGCAGCATCTGAAACAGCAAAAATAGAAAAAGAATTATCAATAGATTTTGATAATTCTATTTTAAGACAGGAAGCGTACAGGGGGAAATTAGATGCTGTGACTGTTGCTATTGAAAAATATAGAGAAGTTGGAGATGGACAATCACAAAGTATATCGAAAGTAACACATCAACTAGGTGGATTAAATGATTCACAACGAACATATTTGATGAGTTTATTACAGGTTAATACTTGGGAAGAAGCTAGAACAATTATAGCTGAAGATTTAACTGGAAATATGTTACAAATGAAACAGGCTCAAAGGAGTTTAAATGGACACCTTGATATGGAAGCTGAAATTCAAGACATTTTAATAAAACAAAGTGATGATATAAAAACAAAAAAACAAGAAGTAGTAGATAAAATAAAAGAAGAAGCAACCGCCTTAGAAGAAGCATCAAAAATTAAGGAAAGACATAAGGCAATAGAACAAGAAATGATTGATTTTACTAATAGGCACAGGGAGGAACAAGCAGAATTAAACTCACAACAAATAGAAGATGAACAGGCAAAACTTGCTAGTATGGAAGAATCATATCTCTCTTGGTTAGATACTAATATGACATCAGAGGAAGAAAGATTAGAGATTGAAAGAGAGAATATGCTGTTAAGTGTTGAACAATATCACGACAAAGAAAAAAGAAAAGAAGAAATAGATAAATTTTATGACAAAAAGAAAAAGGCATTTTTAAAGGCAGGAAAAGCAGCAGAATTTCAAGATGCTATGGGGTCAGTTTCATTGTATGCTGATTCATTTGCAGCAATATTTGGTGCTTTCGGGAAGAACCAAGAACTTGTAAAAAACTTGACAATAGCAAGTGCTCTTGCAGATACCTTTGCAGGTGCGAACAAAGCCTTTGCACAGGGTGGTGTTACTGGATTTGTTACTGGGGCAGCCATCGTTGCACAGGGATTGGGGAATGTCCAAAAAATAGAACAGGCATATAGCCAAGCAAGTGCTCAGTATGGATTTGAAGGAGTTGTAGATGAGCCAACTCAGTTCACAGTTGGAGAGGGTGGTGCATCAGAATATGTTTCAGTAACTCCACTAGAGGGAGTAGATAATGCGGGTGGTGGTGGATTGAATGTGGTTATTCAGGGCAACGTGATGACAGACGATTTCGTTGAGAATGAATTAGCAGAAAAGATTGCAGAAGCAGTTAGGCGTGGAACGGACTTCGGTATCTCGTGATAGATTTAGGATCAAAAATAAAACAAGACTTATCCTCTAGTATTAATAATTTTGACTTATTAGTTCATATTAATTCAAGCGGACAAGATTACTATCTAGGCACTCAGCCAATAACATTAGATGGGAACTATTATGACGATGTTATTGCAAAGATTGGGGGTGCTAAAGAATCCATTGATTTAAGAAGTAAAAAATTAAAGCTAAGTGGAACATCAATAACTATTAATAATGCGGAAATCAACGGAAAACGCTTCTCAGATAAGGTTCAGGGCGAGATGTTCGGTGGTGTTGTTAATATATATATAAAAACTCAGTCTTGCGAAACATTAGATGATTGCAAAATAATATCATCTTTACAAATAAGCGGAGTCACGCACGACAGTTCTTCAATTATTTTAAAATGTGAAGATAAATACATAGATGAGTTCCACAAAGAATTACCACTAATAGAAAACACACTATATGAAGGGGTTGATACCTTTACTGGGGACAATGAAAGACGGATCCCTATTTTATATGGACATTTGAAAAAGGCTCCCGCAGTAGTATATATCCGAAACAATGAATCAGAATCTCCATTTACAGATAATAATATTTTAATTGCTCCCGATAAAGCGTTTAAAGATGATAGCGGATATGACATTATTGGGATTAAACAACTTTCCCCTTTTGTTTTGGAATCTACGTTTGGTGGAAGCATGAATCAACTGGTCAAACAAGATGTATTAAGTATTAAGTTAGGCGATTTTGCAGCCAATGTTTATTCTAATCCCCCCGACAGACTTCACAAAGAGTTAGTAAGCGGGAACCAACAAGCAGATTTAGAATATAGAACAGACTGGATAACTCAATTTTCAGTATCAGACGATAGAAGTTTCATTAATTTATTTACGGAATCCCACGCAGATGCTTCTAATAATTTAGCTAGTGGAAATTTATTTTGTGGGGAGGTATCTAAACTAATAGGAGCTAAAACACATAAGGTTAAAGTATATAGAGCAGATTCTTCTCTATTCGATTTATCTTGGAATATTCACGACATTCACTTGAGCACCCCCCATTATACTGGATTAACGACAGATTTGGCATCCACCTCTCCGAACCCTCAAAATTTTGATATGTTAAGTTTACCCGCATTTTATTTAAACGACACAGATGTAGCCACGAATTACACAACAGGGATGTCCGATGGGTTGAAAATAGGAATAAATCAAGAGAATTATATCCTACAAATATTGTATGATATAGGTGACCACAACATAGAGTTTGGGGCACATTTAAGTTTTGATATTCCCACGTTTGAATTAGAATTTGAGCCATTAAAAGCTAGTGCATCGTTATCAAAGGGAAATAAAGAAGCCTTAACGGATGCAAATCTAATATCTTCTTTTCGCCATCACGAGAAAACAATAAGTGATACAGGGAATCTAATAGATGAGGGTAAACTAGAGTATATGCAGTATTGTTTTTATCCTGCACAGGGGAACCAAACAACAGACGAACAGGTTAATGTAGATTTCTTTACTTCTGATGGTTTAGATTTAGTAGAACACCCAGACTCTCCTCTCGTTTGCTCTAAGAATGTGTTGGGTGTTCCAAGTTATGCCTATGGGGGTTATAATCTTTCATTTTGGGGAAGTGCTTATAATCTGAGTGATTGGTACAATGAGTACGTAAATACAGAGGATGATGAATATAACCTTACTTTGCGTACTTTTACTAACCATTTACGTGAAGCCGCAGCAATTAGGGGTACTGCACACATTGCTTGGAGTGTGAATGGTTCTATAAAAGACTATCGACACACATTTCACACAGCATTACAGAATGATTTTGGACATCATAATAATACTTGGCGTGTGTGGCATAAATTTGCAGAAAGAACAAACTGGCTATCTCAAAATATATATACAGGCCTTGCATTCCCTGCGTTCAAAGCAGGAGTAGATTGGGATGGATATAACCAAAGATGTGAATTAGCAATAAACACCACATTTAATGGAATGTATCTAAAGCGTTCTTGGTATCAAAAGGAAGTGTTCAACGAGAATTTCTTTGTTAACGCTAAAGGTAAATACACCCAAATGGCCAATGTTGAGTTGCTTGATGGTTACAATCGGATAATGTATGGAGAGAACCTATCCATATCTTTTCTCTCGGATGAAGTAGATGCTCCAAGTAGTGGAGATTATCGGAGCAAAAATGATCACGTATTGTTCCAATTAATGGACTATTTGACAAAAGATAGATTTAAAAAGTATTATGAGGATGGAAAGGAATATGAATTAATTATTAGCGGGGAAGTTTTCACTAGTGTTAATCACGCAAACGCTAAGAAAGTTATATTTTTTGATTTTGATGTAAATGATTTTAGAGCAACCCCTGCTGTTTATATAACAAAATATTTATATCAATTTTATTTTAATTCTAAAATTTTTAGACCCGAAATGAGTTCTGTTGCCACCGAGTATATGCACTACTGGGATTATGAAAACAATACGGGAGCCCCGTTTTATGTCGGTAATATTAAACTAGAATATGCCTACAGGAATCTTGACCCCGTTACTGGGGTAATTGATTCATTTACAAAATTGGATGATGCAGAGGTTGGTGCAACTGGAACTCCGTTTACTATTCTAAATGATGAGGATGAAATAGTGAATCGGCAAAAGATTACGTTTGGAAATGAAGGGGCAGGAGCATCGGAAGATAACGCCAACTCTGCTGTATTTATGTATATATCAACACAATCTTATTTAGAATGTCCCGAACCCCATACTCCTGTTGTAATACATACGGATTCATCTTATTTAAAAGAATTAATAACGAAGCCATCAGACGTAGTTCAAGATGTTGCTAGTAGAGAATTAGGTCTATCTTCTGATATAATTAAAAAAGATGTATCAGATAATAGATATAAATTAGATTTTTCTATTGATAAAACAGAAGAAGGTATTGATGTGATGCAAAAAATAGCACAATCTTCTCCGTTTTTCTATAAGAATCAGCTATCAACTGGGAAGCCATCGATAGTTGGAACAAAACCTTTTTACGATAAAACCGATGTTGATAAAGCAATAAATGTAAATCAGATTTTAAAATATAAGTTTACTAAAACTAAAAAAGAAGATGTTGCTCTTAAATGTATAGTTAAGTACGGATATGATTATGTGTCCGAAGAATACACAAAAACAACAGGGGCGGGTGTGGAGGAATCGATGACTTCGCACGATGCAGAAACAAAGGCTATGTATATAGATTATTATGATATAAAAGACGAAGAAACATATACCCTAGAACACGAAGCCCCATACATACAAGACAAGGCAAGTGCTGAGATGTTAGCTAAACATTTATTTGAAATTCACAAGAACCAACATTTGAATATATCTTTTCAGGTTCCGCTAGGAGATAGTGTTGAGTTAGAGGTCGGGGATATACTGTCATTTGTCGATAATAATGGGCTTCGAACAAACATAAATAACACAAAGCCCTTTGGTGTAGATATGAGGAGTGTTTCGTTTTTACCAAAGCCTGATGGAGAGTTTGTTAGACAAGCAGTATTTCCTTATTTTATGATTACCTCTATCAAAAAAGATTTAACAAAATCAGATATTTTAGTAACCCAGTTACACGAACTAGCCCCCTCTCTTTATGATAGTTGGTCACCATTTGATTGGAGCCCATATATTTTTGACCCTGTTACTGGGGATTATATTATCCCACCACCTGCAAATAATCCACCTTCTGTTCAAATACTCACCGCAACTGGGGTGGATACTTTTTCTTCGGATTTGAGTGCTAATTTGGCTTATTCCGCTTCAGATGGAGATGGGGAATTGATTGGATATATGTATCAAATTACATATACAGACACGGGAGAGGTCTTAGAGGGTCAGTCTTTTCAGGATAACCTTGTCGTGTTTGAATCACCAGTAAATGATTTAGCTCTTTCTGTTATAGATTTAGGAACGATGCCTGATTATGGGAATTATACTTTTCATCTAAGGGTTTATGATGATGATTTTGCTTTTACGGAAGATACTATATCAGCCGTGTTTATGTTGTATGAAGAACAAGACCCAGTTGGTATTCTTAGGTATCAGGGTGGATTAGACGATGTTACTATCACAGATGATAATGGAGAAACCCATACATGGGATGTTGGACAGCAAATAGCAGGAGAAAATATTGATTTTGGGGGCTCTGATGGAGAGTTGGTTTTTGATAGTGATACGTTCTATTTGCCTTACAGAGAAGGAGGATATAATATTATGTTCTCTGCTGCCGATAGCTACTCATTGATTCCCGAACCATACGATACTTCTCTTTCTTATCTGTGGAGTGTGTGGAATACTGAAGATGGACAGATGCCTGAAGGCACAGGTGCACAGTATATAATTCAAATGCAATCTGTGGGTGTTGAGTGGGAAGTGGCATTAGCGGTTACAGATGTAGACAATAATCAGGCAGGGGTTACGGGAATGCATTTCGAAATGCTAGAAGAAGTAGTAGACACCCCATTATCAGACCAAGTAGATATATCTTTTGATAATGTTGATGGTTGGATAGAAGACGATGACCAATACAGGAGCATACATATATATCCAAGTATGATTAATGGTGGGAACTGTTATGCTAACTCAAATACTTATATAAGAACTTTTATAGATTATACAGGAGATGAAACAGGCTTTAGGCTCTCTGCACTTCAAACTACATTTCAGGGTTGGGGAGGAATGCACTTTCCTGTAGAATTTGATTCAGGAGATGCTTCGGTTAATTGGTATTGGGCGTGGGAATATGTATGGTATCCTTACGACTATGATACCCCAGTACCCAATTCGGGTGGAGAGCCATTTAGTATTACCATACGATACAGTATCGGGGGTGTTTCTACTAATGTTAGGAGAATCCATTTTCATCTTGATGAATGGGCACCTCGTGGAGATGACGATGGGAGTGAAGATTGAACATTCAATTAATTCAAAGCCCTGATGAAGTAAACATAGAGAATATGCACAATCTATCTATGCTAGAGATTAAGTATAGAGGTTCATTAATAGCAGATTTCAAAGAAGAAGTGGTTGTCATTATAAGACAAAATAAAATAAAGATATATTTTAAAGAAGCTCCGCAGAGTGATGTCTTAATGCAATATTATGGTAATTTCAAGATAGGTTCATTGTTTGCAAGAGATAGAAATAATAGAAAAATAAAAGTAACAAGGAAACATACAAGTGATGAGATGCAACTTGTGCTATCTAAGTGGAACGAATCAACAATGAAATATACTGATTATAAAAGAAGCAATAGATATGCGGGCTCAGTTCCAAGTGTAATATCATATACTTTTAGGGGGAAAAGAAAATATAAAGATTCAAACAATAGAAGCATTAAAGAAAGAAAACTATCGAGGGCTTATTTTAATAAGTTAAACAAGTTTAGGAGTAATTATGGCGTTAAGTAATAATAGATATGGAGAAGTATCAACAATAAGGGCGTATTTTGACATAATTTCATACGCTAAAAGTATTGGATATGTTAAACAAATTAATAATCATAATTTGAGCCCCATTATAGATTCTGAGTCATCCCCATTTGATTATAATCCTGCAAAGGTAGAAACCTATCAGATTGATAGTGGTGGCGATTTGGGGGCGTTTGTTTGTTCTTTTAATAGCAGGGGTATCGGGGACAGGAACTTTGCCCAACTTTTAAAATCTACTAATTATTATGGAATTTTTGGTCATAATCTACAAACATCATCATCTAACTATGACCGAACAGGTGTAAATATGATAGGAGAAACTGTTGATGGTTTAGGATCATCAACCTTAAACTATTCTATACCAACTGGATACACAGGAATTGTGGGAGAAAATGATGACGTGGGTAATGGATATACTATTGTTGGAATAAATGGGTGGGATGAGAGCGACCCAAAGCGTTTCGAAATAATACAAGTCAATATACAGGCACCTGTAGATGGAAACAATCCGTTTACAACTTCAGATGCGTTTAACATTGGGGCTATATCGGTTGGTCGTTATATGGACTTCCCTCATTCTGCTAATCTCAGCATGAACATTAAGTATAACTATGACGGAATTAAATCAAAGAACAGCACATCGGGAAGAACGATTAACAACATAAACTATTACAAGCCACCTGATTGGGGCAACTATCCAAGATGGACACATATCTCTAAAGGGGTTTTAGACGCTTCGGGCTCAACAGATGAAGACTGGGTAAATAAATATAACATGAAAGCGGTATCGGGTAATGGTCGTAGGGAGTGGGATTTAACGTGGTCATTTTTATCTAAAGAAGACACATTCCCTAAAATAAGCGAAGGCAATATGTTTGCTCATAATATGGACAAAGTAAGATATACTGCTGATGGTGTAGATGCCTTGTCCCTAAAATCTAATGATAGTATTATTTCTACCATGATGACTCTTTCGCTCGGTGGAAACTTGCCTTTTCTGCTGCAAATGGACAATACTCAGCAGGACTTTGCGTTTGTTAGAATCAATCAGAAATCTATCTCAATACAGCAGAGTGCTCCGAACCTCTATACTTGTAAGATGAAGCTACAAGAATGTTGGTAGAATTTCCCTCCAACTAATCGGATTGAATCCGTTTGGTAGGTATAAAAGAGCCTTATTCTTCATTGAATAGGGCTTTTTTTATGTCGTAAATGAATCTTTTTCTTGTAAAATTGATTGTTTTGATATTATATTTGATATGTAATTGGTTAGACAAACAAAAACAAGGAGTAAGTGATGAAAACAAAATACAAGAGTTTAAAAAATCAAATAGCAGAACAAAAGGGTGTGAGATTTTGGGATGGAGATGTTATAATAATTGAAACTCCATCAATCCCAATGATTAGCAATTCCATAAGCATAGTTTATAAGAATAACTTTTTTCAAGCAGATGATGAACATTTATCATTACCAAATAATGAAGGTGTTTGGAGTTTCTTGAAAAAAATATCACAAGACAGAGTTAGCATTAAAGTTCACGTTTGGGATAAAGAAGGGAATGTGGATTTAGTTGATTTTAAAGATTCATTACCTTATAAACATAGATTTGTTGCATAAATCCTACTGATGAAGCACCTCTCTTTGAGGGGTGCAGAAACCGAGAGGTCTAGGAAAATGGTTAGACAAACAAATAAAAGGAGAATAAAATGAATAAAGATGAATATATAGAATACTTAAAAAGAGTGTTATCTAGAAGGACTAAAATTGCAGAAGAAAGAGGCAAACTACTAGGAATTGAAGCTTACAAATTTGGGGCTTTAAAAACTTTAACTAAATAAAAGGAGATATTCAAATGAGTGCAACAACAAAAAACAATTGTAGAATTTACGATGAAAATGAAGAAACAATTTATTTAGAAAGTAAAGTTCCAAAAACGTGTGAGAAAAAAGTTGGTGTTCCTCATAACGCAAAAGGAATAAATCTTAAAGGTGGAATTAATTTAACAGATAATCAAGTGAAAACTTTAGACTGTTGGAAATATGAAGATGGATTGATTCTTTTTTTACAAGTTTCAAAAAAAGATAATTCAGCAACTGCTTTCTGCTTATCGGAAGATGAACTAAATGGTGCTTTAAATTGCGACAATGAATCAATAGACAAGTTACCAAACGGAGATAGTAAATAATGGATAAGCATAAATACATCAAAGGTGTTCAATGTGATTCTCCAAGCTGCTATGCTTGTGCAAAGCAACATAAGAATTGTAATCGGTTAGACAAGTTAGACAAAACAAAAACAAGGAGTAAGTGAAATGGGTAAAGATAAAAAATACTATAAATTAAAAGCGGATTGGGATTCTC
>Ga0098052_1002463_pt1 | contig 11207 bp, 5 predicted proteins | sample 15_taG_FD_81591 | JGI IMG/M metagenome (GOLD analysis project Ga0098052, IMG submission 81591) | Marine viral communities from the Subarctic Pacific Ocean - 15_ETSP_OMZ_AT15312 metaG | ecosystem: Environmental > Aquatic > Marine > Oceanic | place: Pacific Ocean | collected 2015-01-18 | reverse complement strand
GCCTTTTACGTTTGGTATTAACCTTATTTCTGAAAATATTACTGTAATGGCTCCAAATGCAGCTAAAGCCGTAGATGATATGGTTTTCTGGATGGGTCAGGACGATTTTTATGAGTACAACGGACAAGTGCAAAAAATGCCTTGTTCCATAAAATCTTACATATTTAATGATTTTAATTCCACACAAAGCGAAAAAGTGACGGCGGGGTTAAATTCTTCTTTTAATGAAATATGGTGGTTTTACCCTTCATCAGGCAGTGCTGAAAATGATCGATACGCTATCTATAATTATGTAGAGAAAGTATGGTATTACGGCACACTGGCCCGCACGGTCTGGATTGACAGGGGAATTAACTCACAGCCTATTGCCGCCAGCACGGATAATTATCTGTATAACCAAGAATTGGGGTTAGATGATGGTTCTACCGCCCCATACAGCGCCATAACCTCTTATATTACATCTAGCCAGTTAGATTTAGGTGACGGAGAATCTTTTGCATTTATCCGTCGTATTATTCCCGATGTCACGTTTGATGGCTCTACCTCAGATTCGCCAGCGGCAAATTTTATTATTAAAACACGCAATTTCCCCGGTGGGACATACAACGCCACCAGTACCAATGCCGTCACCCGTTCAGCTACGGTGCCCGTAGAACAGTACACTACGCAAGCGCATGTTCGGTTGAGAGGGCGTAGTTTTACGTTTGAATTGCAAAGCACTATTGCTGAAACGCAGTGGCGGCTAGGCGCACCCCGTGTTGAAGTACGCCCTGATGGACGACGTTAATGAGTTCCAGAAAGGTCAGTTTACCCCAGTTTCCGGTTGCACCGGCGACTTACGACCCTATGTATATGGCAGAGGTGGTGCGGTCTTTTTCCGTTTTTTTGCAACAAATGCAGAATCCGGGCGATATGCGAGGAACCACATTAACTTTAACCAATCTACCATCCCACAACCAAGGATTGGAGACAGGGGCATTGTTTGAACATGGCGGTTACGTTATTATTACTCAGGCAAACCTACCCTATCCCGACGGTGCATCCGGCACAGGGGAAGTGGGTAGTGTTTCGGTAACAATCGGATGACGGACGGTACTGTTATTATTATGGAGGACGGTAGCCGATGGCGACCGTCTAGTAGTTCTGATAGAATCAAATGCGATTCGTGCGATAATGAGGTAGATACGCCTGCGGAAGTCGCTTCCTACCCTTCAGGTTTGTGTCCCCAATGCAATAACCCGTGGACGGGTGCTGAAACACGTCATACAAACATATACGTGACAGCGCCTGAATCTATGGCAGGAGAAGCATAACATGCAAAGTGCAGCAACTTATTCAACGTCTAACCCTACTGTTATACCCGATGGGGGTTTAGCTACTTTTCTTACGGCGACCGAAGGTCGGTGGGCGCAGGACAATCCGTGGGTCGATGAATACGATGATATAGGCCCTACACAGGGCATAGGCTCTGTTAAACAGGTTGCGGATAAAATAGCGGAATTTGGTCGTAACGAAGACACGTATATAGTACACGCGGCGCATGGCGAAACGGTTATTCCTATGGAGGTCTTGGACGCCGATCCACGGCTCAAGGCCCGTCTGTTTAATCAAATGAAAGACATGGGTATTGAACCCGAGCGATACGTTGTGGGTAGCGAATTAAACTCTATTAACCCTGTTACAGGGCAACCCGAGTTTTTTATAAAAAAACTGGGTAGTGCGATATGGAAAGGTGTTAAAAAAGTATTTAGAACGGCGGCGCAAATAGTCTTACCCATAGTTGGGGGCATGATGTTAGGTCCACTAGGCGCGTTTGTTGGAAGTTATGCCGGAACGCTAATTGCGGGAGGAAACTCTGCTCAAGCCCTTAAAGCCGCTAAAGTTGCGGGAATTACGCAAGGGGTTTTTCAAGCCGGTAGTGCAGCAGTACAAGCGGCGGGGGCGGCGGGTCAACAAGCGGCACAGGCGGGTCAAACGTTAACGGCGGGTCAAAAACTAGCGGCGGGAATTAAAGGTGGGGTTTCGTCTATAGGTCAAGGGCTTGGGTTAGCTTCCGGTCCTAACTATTTTCAACAATTTTCCGGGGGCATAGGCGGTTTTCTAAAGCCTGTCCAAGGCGGCGGTTTTAATTTACCTACGCTTGGTAAAAAAATAGCCGCTGGTTCAGCGGCAGCGGGAAAATATCAAGCAGCCTTAAATCCTTACGCAAACACTTTGTTACAGCCCGTGCAAGTTACAGCACAACCTGTTGGGGTTGGGGCAACCCCTAATGTTGCACTACCGCAAGGGCAATCGATCCTTGCATCTGGTGCGGCAACACCTGGAGGTGCGGCAACAACAGGAGGTACGGTAAATGTGGCATCTCAAATGGCTGAAAGAGAAGCGTACATTAGAGACATAGCTAAAGTAGGAGTAAACAATAACCCCGTGCCGGGAGATCCACTTGCTACTGTCCGTGGTCCAAACCCGGCTTATGCAAACGAATTAGCTAAAAAGATAGGTTCTCCGATTAGATTTACGGCCAAAGGAACAGAATACTCCATTCGTCCGTATGGGGGAGCAATGCCTGCACCGTCGGCTACGGCAAACGTTGCATCACAAGTTGCTCCTCCCGCCGGACCTCCCGCAGGCGCACCAGTACCTCCCGCAGGCGCACCAGTACCCCCCGCAGTAAATCCGAACAAAGCGGCGTTTGATGCTATGGTAGCTAAAAAAGACGCGGGCTTTTTAGAACGGCTTAAAGGTACAGGCGGTTATTTTGACATGGAATCTTTAGGCAATTTGAAAGATATGATATTAGGTGGAAGAGACTTAGCCACTACTAGAGCTAATATGGATAAAGCGGCGCAATATTTGGTAGATAGCGGAAAAGCCGTCGATTTAATTCAGGCAAATGCTATAATTAAACAGAGTTATACGCCCGGTTTATTAGCAAAATGGGGACCGGCGGGAATGGTTGTATTAGGACTTGTTGCTACCGAGGACCCCGATCAACCTGAAATACCTCAAATTACTACCGGCTTTGATGTTTACGATCCCAATATACACGGCATCCAGCAACCTAATTTTGGCGGGTATGGCGCAAGCTTTGCTCCGGCACAGGGGCAAGGAAGTATGGCGGGGCAAGCACCCGCTCTTGTTGCAGGCGGTGGTGGAATGTACGCTGATTTTCCACGACGTGATGGTCCGATTTACGGACCCGGCACAGAAACCTCTGACGACATTCCCGCGATGTTGTCCGATGGCGAGTTTGTAATGACCTCTCGTGCAGTACGCGGTGCAGGCGGTGGCGATAGAGAACGGGGTATGCAACGCATGTATAATATAATGAATGCCTTTGAAGGGGGCGCTGTCTAATGGCGGACACAAGCACCAGCATTCAAACGCAGACAATTCAGGAAAACCCTAAGATTGAAGCATACCGTATTGGGCTGCTTGGTTCGGTACGGGATTTTATAAATCGTCAAATGGGTCCCGGCGGTACACGGCCCCCGGTGCAGCAGGTTGCAGCACTAAGTCCTATGCAACAACGTGCGGCCCAGCTAGGTATGCAGGGTGTAGGTTCTTACGAGCCTTATATGCGCGAAGGATTGCGTTCTTTATTAAGTGGACAGGAAGTATTAGCAACAAGCGGTTTAGGCGGTTTGCAAGAAGCCTATGGCGCGACTCGTGAAGGACAACGAGGTTTGTCTGAGGCAGCGCGTTTATTACAAGGCACAGGGGCAGAATTTACTCCTAGCAATGTACAAGGTTATTTTAACCCCTACGAAGATATTGCGGTGCAGCAAGCATTGGGCGATATTCGACGGGCCGGAAACATAGCGCAAAACCAGTTAGCGGCAGACGCGGTCGGACAAGGCGCGTTTGGCGGCTCACGCTCCGCGATTGCAGAAGCAGAATTACAACGAAATGTATTAGAACAACAGGCACGCACCGCCGCACAAATGCGTCAACAGGGGTACGGTGCCGCCGCTTCACAAGCACAACAGGCTTTTGAATCCGCCAAAGGACGACAATTAACACGAGCAGGGGCGCAAGCCGGACTTGGTCAACAAATGGCGGCTACTGGGCAGCAGTTTGGCGGTTTGGCTGGTGTGGCAAGCGGGCTAGGTGAGCAGTTCGGTCAGTTTGGTTTACAACAAGCGGGTCTGGGTCAATTGGGTCAGCAGCTTGGTATTAAAGATATTCAAACACTTAGCGCACTGGGTGGTCAGGAACAGGTGTACAATCAGGCAGTGGCGGATGCTACTTATAGAGCTAATCTTGGTTTGCAACAATTCCCGTATCAACAGTATGCTTTCCTAAGTGACATATACAAAGGCACGCCGTCTTCGCAACAAACAACAACAGTGGACCAAGCGCCACAACCTTCCGGGCTACAAAGTGCGTTAGGCTTGGGTATTTCAGGATTAGCTGCTGCGGCAGGGGTGAAACAAGGTGGGGGCCTTTTTGGCACCGGAACCTAAATTTAAAAACATAAGGTAATTACCTATGAATGTAATGAACAGACCACTATTTAGGCAAGCTGGTGGGCCTATGGAGCCCATGCCTGCGGACATGATGCCTCCTCCTTCCGCGCCCATGCCTGCGGGTATGGGGGCAGCCCCTCCTCCCCCTGATATGGGCATGGCAATGGAGCAAGCCGGTGCGGAAGGTATGGCAGAAGGTGCCGCAATAGGTGACCAGTATATGGCGGAAACCCTGATGGGGATTGACGAAGCGCAAGATGTGGAAAGCTTGATCAACGGACTGCGTGGCAATCAAATGCCTCTACAAGCACGGTACGCGGAACTTGCTGAATTTGTCGGACCCGAAGATGCGCAAGCCACACCCGAATCGGTACTGGCTTTGACACAACCGGGCATAATGATGACCGAGCAGGGCGCAACGAATAGTGGAATAGGCCAACTGATGCAAGGCATGGTGGATGACGTGGCAATGACCACGGACACCGGACCAACGCCGATGGGTCAGGGTGTAGGGGAATTGATGATGTCTGGAGCGCAGGAGGCTCCTGTTCCACAAAATTTTAGATATGGGGGTGCTGTGGGTATGCACCAGGGCACTCCCGTGCAGAAATTTCAAAGTGGGGCGGGGGTAATGCCTATACTATCTGAACCGCGCCCCGACAAATCGTTTGGAGATTATCTTCCAGATTGGGATTGGATACCCATTGAAGGTGATCGAGAAGAATATGATCGCATAATGGCAGAGCACATTGCAGCAACGGGTGTAGACCCGACTAACCGCATAGCTACTGCGCCGCAAACGCCCTATCCCACATATGAGCCAGAAAAAGCAGATATAATGTTACCCCCTGCGGCACAAATTTCGCTTGATCCCCGACGGATTGGCCCAAATATAGCTTTAGCAACAGACGAATTACGCAAACTAGGGTTGTATAACAAGTTTGATCCCGAAGCTACCAAGTTAAACATCAGAGCGCAGCGGGATAAATTATTGCCTTTAATGGAAGAAACCTACGACACCGAAGCCGTTGTACAAAATGCCCGCAGTAGTTTTTTGTTTGATATTGCAAAAGCAGGGTTAGCGTTTGCTTCCGGGGTAGATCCCACTACAGGACAAAACATAGCGGGCAAGCCTTTGTTAGCTCAAGCTGCAATGGTAGCGCAACCCGTGGCAACCAGCGCACAGAAAAATTCCAAAGCCATAGCGCAAGCAAAACGGTTGCCTAAAATTGCCGCATTACAATCTGCAATGGAAATTGAACGGGAGCGCGTGTCACAGGAACGTTCCCGAGAATCTGATTTCATGCAAATTGCCACTACCTTGGGTATAACCAACGCACAGCTTGAACAGCAACGTAACACAGCTAACGCGCAATTGGGTTTTAAAGCGGAATTAGCTAACGCGGCGGCTTTAAACGAAAATCAAAAAGTAGGTTTTCAAGCTGAATTAGCCGATCTTCACAATCTACGGCGAACAAATTTAGGAAAATATGTTGCCAAATTACAAACCATTGCCGCAGACAACCGTTTAGAAAAAGAATTTGCAGGACGCGCTGATTTAGCTACGTTGCAATACGGTTTATCGAGAGAACTTGCCATAACACAACATTTGCTTGGTGTTCAAAAACGAAACCAAGAATACGGTATATCTCTTGGACTGTTAGATCAGCAACAAGAAAACTGGTTAGATCGTTTTGCGGAAGAAAAAGAATTAAAACTTGATCTGCTAGATGTGTCGCAAGATTTCTCTGAAGACATGCAAGAACAAAAACAGTTATTTGATCAAAACATTTTAGGTCAAAAATTAAGTTTTGAAGAAGCCACGTTAATAAAGCAGATGGCGTCGGCTAATTTTGTAGCCACTACCCGCGCAGCAACACAACGCAATGCGCAGATTGTTAACGCGCAACTGCAAATGCTTCGAGATAACCGTGACGGGTTGTTAAAACAATTTGAACTCAAATTAAAAGAACGTGGACTAGACGATAAAAGAGCAGCCCAGCAGGCTAAACTTGAATTAAATTACTTTGAATTGTTCTTAGACAATGAAAAAGAAAACTTAATTTCGTTTGGTACTACCGGTAAAAATGCGGCTAGAACGATTTTAGCGGATGACGCGTTGCTTAATTTGTATGCGCAAGGCCAAACAACGGGCGATCAAACCAATATGATTGAAACCGCCATAAACATGCTAACCACACAATCACAAGCGTTTAGTCAAGAATTAGGCGAATTTGTGGTGATGGAAGGAGAAGGTGTAACCCCGGCGGTTGAAGAAGCCCTGCAACTACGGCAAACGAGAGGTTTTCAAGACGGCGGTGAAGTTGTTGTAGAGGAAGAAGAACCCACGCGCATCATTAGCAATCAAGTTGATTTAACTAGTGCTACGGGTGTATCTCAACTAGAAAAATATGTTAGTGGACCCGTTCAATACCTGTCTGAAGTTAAACGGGGATTAGGTGGCGAACCGTCCGGGGAGCCTTTTGGGCAAAAAAGACAACAAGCTGACGCGGAATTAAAGTCTTTAGCTACCGCCACAAAAAACTTTTTACGAGAAGAAATTGCCGGAAGGTTTTTTTCGTCAGATGCTATAGACTTAAATGAACAGTTAGGTAATCCGGGCGGTCTTACGGATCAATTTACTTTTGAAAAATTAAAAGCTATGGATTCTAAACTGAGAGAAGGGGGCGAATTGATCGATGACATTTTAGAAAATCCGCGTCAATACTCAAAATCTCAAATTACCCAGGCACGCGCTAATCGTCAAAGATTAAACATATTGTTAGAAAACTATGAAACGGCTATAGACAACTTTGCGACTAATTTAGGTCAAAAAGACAAGCCCGATCCAGCATTGTTTGATCGCTCCTTACAAGCCACGATGTCGCAATAATGGCTGAATCAGAATTACCAAAAAAATCTCCGTTAGCTTTTGATTATGATATAGAAGCTGCCGTTGGCGAAGGTTTAACTGCCGAAGATATTGCGCAGTACGCTGCGTCTAAAACAAATTATGATTATGCTACGGCACGGAAAAGCGGACTTTCCGACAGCGACGTTATTGAATATTTGGTACAAGGAGCGGAAGATCGTGGACTTTTACGCACAGTAGCTGAAGGGTTTGGGCGCGGTGCGGCTCAATCATTGGGTTTTGGTCTTGCTGCTGTTCCTACGTTTGGCGGTACTTTATTTGTTACTAAAAACCCGATAGCGGCTCTTGTTGCCGCAGGCGGGGCCGGTATGGCTGGAATGGAAATTGCCAAAAATCTTTTACCGGAAGAAAAGCAAGTGTTGCCAGAAGACCTCGCGTTGTATCGAGGTAGTGAGTTTGGGGGTATGCTTACTTTTGGTATTCCTCGTCTTCCTGCCATTGCTGCAACGTCGTTAATTGGAAAAACAAAATTACCTGGAGCAACTAAAGCTAAAAAGTTTGCTGAAAAATTAGCAGCCGGTCCTGTAGATTTAGGGGCTAAAAAATATTTAGATATGCAAGCATGGACACAAAGTCCGGCTTCTGTTATCAATAAAAACGAAGGTTTGTTAAAACGCATATTTGTGTCGGCACCAAAAAGTGTGGCGAAGGGAACCGTAGCCGCCGTTAAAGATCCTAAACAAACATTAGGCAGAACTTTAAAGTTTTTTGAAGATACTTCGACCGCAGCTAGACAAGCCGCGTTGAAAAGTCCCGTTACAAGTACCGTTATTTCTGGAAGTGCCGTTGCTTCGGGAACTGCCGGTTATACTGCCTATAAAGCGGTAAATCCTGATAGTGAAGGTGGTGCGGTAGCTGCGGGAATGTTAACGTCCGTGTTTGGTCCGATGGCTCTTGTACCTGTTGTAGCAAAAACATTTTCCGGCAAGCTTCAATCAATGTTTAGTGCGAAGGATGCTGCGGGGGCGCGTAAATTATTTGGTGAAACGCTAGGAGAGGATGTTACCGACGACGACATTACCAAAATGCTTGCAGCCGTTATCGAGGACTTAGAAGCACAAGCCGCCAGCACAACGCGACGCCGGGATGATGTAACAGGAGAGCTTGCCCCTCTTTCTCCAGAAAATTTGGGATTTGACGCCTTACAACGTGCGCAAGCAAATTTAGCAAATATAGACACTCAATTAACCACTGCGCAAAAAGAAGTTGCGGAAAAAACAACTGCTGAAGGTAAGGAAGCCGCCTTAAAACAAGTTGAAGAGTTGACGGCAAGGAAAACTCAAGCACAACAACGAATTTCAGAAATTGAAAACATAGAATTACCTGACGTTCCTTCTCTAGGGGCCACAGAAAACGACTTTATTCAAAAGCTCTCTCAAATTATTTTTAAACAAGACCCTGAGTTAGCAGAAGTAGCTCGAGCCCGTTTTGAAGAAGCGGCGCAGCAAACCTTTAATCTTGTTTCTGCTTTACGACGTACCGGAGATTCTGAGTTAATACGTGACGCGGCAAAGGTGGAAACTCTTTTAGTTCAAAATGCGTTGGAAACGGCGTTATTAAACCGTCAAAGTCAAGTTGACGAACTTGTTAAAAAAATGCGAGGGGCTGACGGCGTCCTTGACATACAAGAATCTAATTTACAAATGTTTAACGCGCTTGATGATTTAATAAAAGCCGCAAGAAAAGCAGAATCTGACCTTTACAGTCGTCTTGGTGAAAAAGAATTAAATTCGGTAAAAATAGACCCGGAAAAAACGGTTGAATATTACTTAGAACTGCTTTCAAAAAAACCCGCCGATGCCGTATTTCCACCCCGCATAAAAGCTTTTTTAAGAGAAGCTTTAGGTGATCTCGACCCCGAACCTATAGCTAAAGAAGCTCAAGCACAACTAACACGCGCTGAAAAACAAGCAGCAAGGGCAAACGAAACAATAGATGATCCCTTAAACACAGTGCCTAAAAATAAAATGACGCAAGGGATTGAGGACCTCAATGCCCAGGGCAAACGACTTGAGGTAACCCCGGAAGAACTAGAAAATATAAAACGACTTATCCCCGGTATATCTAATGCCGATGCCTCTACGGTTGTTCAATTAAATTTATACAACGAGTTTCTTAAAACAAGATCCGCCAGTAGTAAATCAATGAATTTTACTTCGGACAAAGCAGGGCAACAAAAAGTTGTTAAAGCTTTAGTTGATAAAATTAAAGCGGATACGGCGGTGCGTAGACTAAAGGATGAAGTTAATGCGCCGATAATAAATCTTCAAGACTCTCCAAGAAACATGGTGTCTTTAAAATCTTTGCTCGACACGCGTTCCGAGTTATTAGCAATGTCCCGTTCCAGTAGCGCCGGAATAAACGCTAACTGGAATGATGCTCGACAGTTAAACGAAATGGCGCAGGCTATATTAGAAGATATTGGTATTGTTACATTAAAAAACAAACAATATTTTGCGCCGGGAAAACGAGGCACCGACGTTAAATTTACGGATCTGCCGGAAGATACGTTACTAAAACTTCAAGAGGCGCATTCCTTTTCTAAATCGTTTAATGATGTGTTTAGTCGCGCTTTCCCCGGCAAACTGTTACAGCGTAGAGCCAATGGTGAATATCGTTATTCTCCCGAATTATTATCCGATCAATTTAAATTAGGAACTACCGGAGGAAATGTACAGCTACAAGAGCTTGACGAAGCCATTGGGTTTTTACGAACATTTAACCCAAATGATCAAGCCTTTATTGATTTAGCTGCAAAAAGTTCCGAAACATTTGGCGATGGTCTTCGACGCTTTACGAAGGCGTTACTTGCCAGCAAAGTTATTAAGCCCACGGGAGATCCGCAAGCTCCTTATAAATTTGATTTAGCAGCAATACAAAAAATTAAAGACGACCCCAATTTTCAATATGTTTTAGATCGTCCTGAAATGCAAAGTTTAATGAAAAACCTGGAAGATGCTGAAGCGTTGCAAATAACAGTACGAGATGCGTTAACGCCTCGCCAGGAAATACTTAAACACCAAAAAGACTTTGACGCTTTTAGTTTTTTCTTAAAAAATGAATTAAAAGATCCCGAACTTTTTTCTGTAGACCAAGTTCTATCTTCCCGAATAGGCAAGCCTTTTGGGGGGGATTTAAAACCAGACAATATTAAAAACCTTGAAGCTTTGGTAGATCTGGCAATGAAAAAAGGAGACAAAAATGTTATTAATGGGATGGTGATTGCGTTTTTAGATAAAGGCTTTAGAGAATCTGCAAACAATAAAATAAAAAGCGAGTCTCCCGAAAGATTTTTTGATCTTTTTGAAAGGTATTTGTTCGCGCCGCTTGGCACAGAAACAAATAAATCCATTGCTAGTATTTTAGTAGAAAAAGGCGCAGTTGAAACGCTTGCTCCGCTTCGACAACTTTTAAACAAAGGTCAACGCTTTAGCGAATTAGCAAACAAATTAGGTACACAAACACAACGGGTTACTCCCGATGAAAAAAATTCGTTAATGCAAATAACGGGAATGGCACATTTGGCTGTTGCTAAAATTTTGGGTTTATCTGCGTATAAAAACTTTGCTAACGCAATGCGTAACGTGGGTATTCCGTTAAGAGATCAAGGTCTTGTAGAAGCGCAAATAGTATCCGGTCAAATAGAACGTCTACTTTCAAAAGTTCCCGCTGCAAGCGCGCAAGACCTTATGGCAGAGATTGTTTTAAACCCTAAAAAAATGGCTGATTTGTTACGCAATTTTGATGATGTTTCCGGCACGCAAAGTAAAACTTTTTTGCAAAATTGGGCGGATAAGCTCGGCGTG
>Ga0098052_1002460_pt1 | contig 11217 bp, 9 predicted proteins | sample 15_taG_FD_81591 | JGI IMG/M metagenome (GOLD analysis project Ga0098052, IMG submission 81591) | Marine viral communities from the Subarctic Pacific Ocean - 15_ETSP_OMZ_AT15312 metaG | ecosystem: Environmental > Aquatic > Marine > Oceanic | place: Pacific Ocean | collected 2015-01-18 | reverse complement strand
GGTGTTTTATGTTCAATCGGGAAAGTTGTTGGTAAAATTTTCTGAAGATGACAATCTAAAAACGGCTTGGACTATAACCTTAGAAAGGGGAGATAATTTTCATGTTTATCGTGGATTGAGACATCAGATGATTGCCTTAGAAGATACAGAACTTTTTGAGTTTTCAACTCAACATTTTGATAGTGATAGCTATAGAATACAGCAAGGAGATTGATGAAAATATTTTATAGCGCAGTTTTTGATAATGAAGGTGTTTCTTCTGATAGTTCAAAAGCTAGAGAATTAGAGGCACTTGGAAACTTGGTGGTTTCCTACAACTATAGAGTTCGTAGCCAAGAGCTTGGTTCACATGAACGAGATCAAGAAATTATTAAGTTTTGTTCTGACTGGCACCCGGATCTTATTATTTTTTCTAAGTGTAATGGTATTAATATATTAGTTTTTGAAGAGTGTAAAAAAATTGCTCCCGTTTGTTATTGGTTTGCAGACCCGCTTATTACATTTTTAAATGAAGAATTCTATGCAAAAACAAAAATTGCTGATTTTTTTATGTGTGATAAAGGAAATGTCCTAGAACAAGCAAAAAAACTGAATTCAAATGTATTTTTAGTGGCGGATGGTTTTGATAGGCTGTTAGAAAAACCAAAAAACGTAGAAGAAGAATATGATGTAAGTTTTATTGGAAACCTATACGGAGGAAGGGGGCAAAAGTTTAAACAAATTAGTCATAAAGTGAGCTTGATAAACGATGCGTTTGCTACAAAGCACTCTGAACATGTTTCTAAATCTAAAATAAATTTAAACTTTTGTACATCTGCCGGCCCCTCTGATCGAGTCTTTAAAGTACTTGGGGCGGGAGGCTTTTTGTTGACGGATAAATGGGTCGGAATGGAAGACCAGTTTGAAGACAAAAAGGATCTGGTTGTTTTTAAAAATATTCAAGATTTAAATAAAAAAATACAATATTATTTAGAGCATCCTGAGAAAAGAAAAGAAATAGCTAAATCTGGCCACATTAAGGTTCAAAAATTTACAAGAGAAAACTGGGCTAAAAATACAATTCAGATATTCAAAGATTTTAATTTTTTAAAAAGACAAGAAAAAAAGAAAGAAACAGTGTTGCTCGCCGGCCCATGGGTTGGAGAGTTTGGTTGGGAGCTATTTGCTTGGCAGGGATACATTAGGAGCTTATCTAGATTTTATGATAAGACTGTTTGTATATCATCAAAATATTCAAAGTTCCTATATGAAGATTTTTGTGATGATTACGTTGATTTTTTTCCCGAAGGAAGTGGAGACAAAGACTCTTTTTATAAAATAAATTTTTCTGTTGATGGCTCATTAATTAATCAATTTATTAAATCTTTAAATCTTGATGTTTCATCGAAATCAGTGTCGTTCTTTATACCTAGGCGAATTGGAGATCCTCCCCGAACTCACTTTGGTGAGAAGATTCAACTTGGAATGCACTACTTATCCCCAATTTATAAAAAGCCAGCCCAAAGAAAAATTACGAAAAACATAGTAGTTCATGCAAGAAATCGAGGGTTACGATCAGATGATAATTGGGATATCAAAAAGTGGGAAATATTAGTTGACAAATTTAAATTAGAAGGGTATAATATAATATCCATAGGCTTAAAAGATGAAGCTATGCATATAGATGATACGGTAGATATGAGAGAGTGTACACAAGATGATTTGGTAGATATACTATCCAACGCGACAGCCTCGCTCGGCCCCTCATCAGGCGCCATGCACTTAGCGTCGTTGTGTGGGTGTCCCCACGTTGTTTGGAGTACGGATTATAATTTAACCAGATATACAAAAAATTGGAATCCATTTGACACGCGTGTGTTATTTTTATCTGAGCATGGTTGGGATCCGACCCCGGAATTCGTTTTTGAAAGGTTTACAAACTGGATAAATAAAACAACTAAAAAAAATAAGAATTAGTGATAAAATTATATACATGGAGAAAAAAATAATGACAAAAATAGTTATAACTGGTGGACTGGGATATATTGGGAGTGAATTATGTAAAATTTATTCTGGCGAGGCGAGATACAAAGACATAACCGTCATTGATAAACGATTTGTTTCAGAAAGAGTGAAACAATTGCGCGATTGGGGTATTAAATTTGTACAAGCTAGCATATTAGATAAAAAGGTTTTAAAAGAACATATAAAAGATGCCGATATTATAATCCATCTGGCTGGAATTACAGATGTTGCTTACGTCAAAACTCAATCTAATGAACATCTAGACAAACAAATAAGAAAAGTGGGCGTAGAGGGGACGCGTAATATTTTAAAGTATGCAAAAAATGAGTGTAAAATACTTTTTCCGTCCACACACGTTGTTTATGAGGGCTTTAAAGAGACCAAAACAAATATTTCTGAAAATATTACGCCCTGCCCAATCTTATCATATTCCAAGGGAAAAGCTCAGTCAGAAGAAGATATTAAAAATTCAGGCAAAAATTATGTAATTCTTAGATTAGCATCGGTTTATGGCTATTCAACAGACACCATGAGAATAAATATTGTGCCAAACCTCTTTTCGAAAATCGCTTCACAAAATGGCACTATGAAATTATTTTCCGGAGGAATACAATTAAAAAGTCTGGTCCCCTTGGTGGATGTTGCTAGATGTTTTAAGTTTATGGCAGAAAACAAATCAGTTAAAAAAGAAATCTTTCATTGCTCAAAAGAGTCTATGACAATAAAGGAAATTGCCGAGTTATGTAAAAGGTTTAATCCCGAATTGGAGATTGTTGAAACAGATGATAAAATACCTAATTTGGGATATACAATATCAAATAAAAAGCTATTATCAACAGGATTTAAGTTTTTATACAACATAGAAGATTGTGTAAGGGAAATGATTTTTAATTGGTCAGAAAAGGACATTAACCCAGAACTAGAATTTTTAGATAAAGGAGGCAAGGAATTAATTGACTCTAGGGGAAAAATAAATAACTATGAATTAACAGAGCCAATTAATATGATTGGCTATATTGAATCAAAAAAAGGCACTGTCCGCGCCAACCATTATCATCCAATTCAAGAACAAAAGTGTTTATTAGTAAAGGGCCAATATATTAGTGTGATAAAAGATTTGTCTGTCCCCAATGCACCAATTGAAACTCAAGTCGTGAATGCGGGAGATTTATCTGTTATTAAGCCAAATGTTGCACATACCATGGTTTTTACTCAAGATTCAATTTTTTTGAACTTGGTTCGCGGCGAACGCGAGCATGAAAATTATGGTATAACTCATACAATTCGATATATCTTAGTGGATAATGAGATGAGGGATAAATTGTTGGAAAATTATAAGGCTGATTGTAGGAGTTGCGGAAGCAATCAGTTAAAGCGCGTCATTTCTTTGGGCGAATCACCATTGGCAAATAATTTAATTGACTCACACGACGAACCGGTGTCAACATATCCACTAGAGATGAATTATTGTCCCAGTTGCCATAATTGTCAATTATCATGTACCGTACCCCCATCTGAAATGTTTGACAATTATTTATATGTATCTTCAACTTCAAAGGAGTTTTGTCAGCATTTTGAAGATGCTGCTGAAAAATATATAAAAAACTACAATTTAGATAAAAACTCTAAAGTACTAGACATAGGAAGCAATGATGGCGTCGCCTTAAAACCTCTACTGGCTCACGGCATCGGGGTCGTTGGGGTCGAACCGGCCGCCAACGTTTCAAAGATTGCAAATGATAATGGAATCCGGACAATTAATCAATATTTTACGGATGATGCGGCAAATAAACTTCTTAAGAAATATGGAAAAATGGATCTTGTTACTGCGTCTAATGTCTTTGCTCATGCAGATAACTTGAAAAACATTGTTAAGAATGTTTTTGGTCTATTAAAGGACCATGGAGTTTTTATAATTGAGGTTCAATATTTGTTGGATACTTTAAGGGATCTGACTTTTGACAATATTTATCATGAGCATGTTAATTATTGGAGTGCCACCTCACTAAACAACTTTTTTAAAAATTTAGGCTATTGTGTAGTAGATATAGAGCACATTGATACGCACGGCGGTTCAATTAGGATGTACGTACAAAACCCCTCTACTACGAACTGTACAGTTAGTTCAAATGTTAAAAAGTTTCTAAATTTGGAAGAACAGGCCGGCTTATTAAATCTTAAAATCTATCAGGAGTTTGCCGATAAAGTCTTGGGGATTAAAAAAAACGTGCACGCCAATTTTGAAAAATTAAGACGTAGCTACACGACCATAGCTGGATACGGTTCACCAGCAAAAGCCACTACGTCTCTTAATTATTTTGGGATTGACTCTTCTTATATTGATTATATTATTGAAGACAACCCTTTAAAAAATAAAAAGTTTATTCCGGGCGTTAAAATTCCTATAAGGGATAAAGAATACTGTCATACAAATTTACCGGACTTAGTGGTGGTCTTGGCTTGGAACTTTTTTGACTATATTAAGAAAAACAACTCTGATTTAATTGAAAAGGGAGTGACCTTTATTAATATTAAAGATTTAGAAAGTAAAAGCTTTAAGGCTGGACAGGTATAAATATATGAAAATATTAGTCACAACATCAAACAAATATTTACATCTGTTGGTACCTTATGCGACTTTATTTAATAAGTACTGGCCGAATCAAGAGCTAGTATTTTTGGGATTTGACAATCCAAACATCCCTGATTTACCAGATAATTGTGAATATGTTTCTTTGGGGAAGCAAGAAGATTTTGGCCCTTATTGGACAGATCCAATACTTTCATATGTTAAAAAGCTTAAAGAAGAATATTTTGTAATAACTTGTGAAGATTGTATTCTTTGTGATTATGTTGATATTGAGGAGGCAAATTTATTAGAGAGTGAAGTGTTGCTTGGTAATGCAGACAAAGCTATGTTAGATTCTCATTTAAATTTTAATATAAAGTTTCGAAGCATGGCCCGCCCTCACAAAGAGGGAATATTAAAGCTGGATCAACATGCCCAATACAGAACATCTCTCGCCCCCGCAATTTGGAGAAAGGATTATTTTTTAAAGTATTGTAAACCAAACATGACAAGTTGGGATTTTGAAGTTAAAAATATGCCCGAATCACAGCGCGACGGAGCAACAATAATTTCTTTGGATCAAGATGAGTGGCTATTTAAATATTGTAATGTATACCGCAAGGGCAAACCATGGCCTCACCATGGTTCTATAGAAAATGGGAAGTCTCTAATTTGGGGCGCAACTTCCGGAATCAAAAAAGAAGATATTCTTTTTATTTTTAAGTACTTGCCAGACGATGTACAACAGAACAATGAGAAATTTTTGTGCGCTCTTGAAGATGAAACAATACATCATTAAAAAATGACTAATTTAACAAAAGGGTAAAACAATATGAAGCGAGCAATTGTCACTCGGGCCGATGATAACGTAAAAGAGTGGAAAAAATTAACACACCCTACTTTAAAGGAATATTCTAAAAAATGTGATGCAGATTTTGTTGTAATATCTGACCCTGCTCCATTTTTGATTGATGATAAGTTTGAAGGGTTTCGGATTATAGAAATATATAATTTATTTGAAAAATATGACAGAATTCTGCATTTAGATACTGATACTTTAGTTAATAAAAATTGTCCAAACTTATTTGATGTTGTTCCGGAAAACATGGTGGGGTGTGTGATCGAGGATGTCGGCACCCGCCTTGAACATCGAAGATACCAAATTATGAAAGTGCAAGAACAATTTGGTGACATTGGTTGGAAAAATGGCTTGATTAATGGTGGCATCGTTATGATGTCTAAGCAGCATAGAGATATATTCTCTCCCCACGAAGGTGAATATTGGAAAGGCTGGGCCGGCGAGCAAACCCATATGTCATATAATATTAATAAATATAAATATGAAGTTTATGAGTTAGATTATCGCTGGAACCACATGACCATGTTCTCTGAAAAGTGGAATGGTTATGCTAATAGATTTGATAGCCACATCATTCATTATGCCGGCCAAGGCATTTTTGATGCCGAGTTGGTTGAAAATAAATTAGAGCAAGCACAATTAGACTACGAGGCAGTTTATGGGAGGCAAAATGATAGTTAATCAGTTTCAACCTTTTGTTGGAAAAGATGAGTATGAAGCGATTAAATCTTGTTTTGATATTAATTGGATTACAGAGGGTCCAAAATCAGAAGAGTTTACAGAAAAATTATTGAATTTAATGGGTGCTAAATATGGAGTTTTTGCTCCAAATGGTACCTTGGCATTATATATGGGGCTTAAGGCTCTTGATATTGGCCCGGGCGACGAAGTTATAGTTCCAAACTGTACATTTATAGGATCGGCCAATGCTGTTGAGATGTGTGGTGCGACTCCAGTCTTGGTTGATATAGACAAGCATGACTTACAAATTGATATAAAAAAGTGTGAGGCTTTATTAAGTAAAAAAACCAAAGCTATAATGCCAGTTCATCTTTTTGGATTGTCTGTCGACCTGTCCGCTGTGACAACCTTCGCCAATAAGAATAATTTAAAGGTAATTGAAGACGCCGCACAAGCAATAGGAGTAACGTGGAATAATAAACACTGCGGAACTTTTGGAGATGTGGGGTGCTTTTCTTTTTTTGCAGACAAAACTATAACAACCGGCGAGGGCGGTTTTGTTGTTACTAATGATGAGAAAATATATAATAAACTGCGATTTTTAAGAAATCAAGGTAGGATAAACCGAGGTTCTTTTATACATCCAGAAATAGGTTATAATTTTAGAATGACAGATATTCAGGCGGCGATAGGATTAGTACAGCTAAGTAAGTTAGATAATATTATTAAAAGAAAGTTGAATATATTGAGCGCCTATAGGGAACAATTATCTGATATTCGGGGTATAAAAATAATAGAGCCAGATATTTATTATTCTAAATCAAATCATATTCCATTTAGGGTAGTATTAATGTGTGATAAGCCAAGCGCTGGTTTGATGAATCATTTTGACAAAAATAATATAGAAACTAGAACCGTTTTTTATCCACTACACAAACAGCCCTGTTTTAAAAAACTTGGCAAAGAAATGAACTGGGTAGACGATGAATTTTCTAATTCTATTTATGCATATGAACATGGGATTTGTTTGCCCTCGTATGTTGCCTTGAAGGAAGAACAAATTAAATATGTGTGTTCAAAAGTCAAAGAGTACTATGAAAAAGTTCAAAGTTAGCAGTTCACAGTTTAATTATAAATACGGAGATCAGATCCATTTTCCATATAGTATTGCTACTTTGGTTGCGTGGATAAAGAGTATTCCAGATTTAGCTAATCGATTTGAATTTGAAAAGTCTTTTATTTTTCGAAACAAGCTAGAAGAGTATGTTTCTTTGTGCTGTGATTCTGATATTCTACTTTGTTCTTGCTATACATGGAATTGGGAAGTAACAAAAAAATTAGCAGAAAACGTTAAAAAAAATAATCCAAACTGTTTAATCATCTTTGGAGGTCCACAAGTACCAAAATGGTATGGAGAATATAACGATAAAAGTTTTTTTGATGAGTATAACTATGTAGATATTATAGTGCATGGAGAGGGTGAACAGGTTATAGAAAATATTTTTCGGGCGTTTATAAGTGGTAGTGATTTTAAAGACATCGCTGGTATTGAAATGAGGGGATATAAAGGCCTTCCCCAACCTCGCTTCAACGATATTGCAGAACTGCCTTCTCCTTATTTAACAAACCTTGTGTGGGACTTGGTAAGTCCAGAAAAAGATATAAAATATATTGCTGCTTGGGAATCGAATCGAGGTTGTCCTTTTAGCTGTACTTTTTGTGATTGGGGAAGTGCCACTAACGGCAAGGTCAGGAAGAGGGACCAAAATAGACTTGAAGACGAAATTGAGTGGTTTGGTCAAAACAACATACCGTATATTGATGTATGTGACGCAAATTGGGGAATTTTTAAAGATCGGGACTTGGAATTATCAAAAAAATTCGCAGAAACCAAAAAACAATATGGATATCCAGAGAAGATTAGACCGGCGTGGGCGAAAGTGTCGTCTGATAAGCTTATTCCAGTGGCAAAAACTTTATTAGAGGCTGACATGCTGCGGGCAGTTACCTTGGCCGTGCAGTCTTTAGATGAAACCACTCTAAATACGATTAAGAGAAAAAACATAAAATTTAAAAAATGGGCAGACCTAGTAGACACTTTTCGTTCTGCCGGAATAGAAAACTATACAGAAATAATTTTAGGCCTACCCGGTGAAACACTAGAAAGCTTCAAAGATAATTTAGAACAAATGATGGAGTTGTTCCCGCGCCCCGTGATTTATGTTTATAATTGTGGTGTTTTTCCAAATGCGCCAATGAATGAACCATCTTATAAAGAAAAATATAATATAAAAACGATAAGATCTCCGATTTATTTAATGCACTCCACACAGCAAGAAATGAAAATTGCAGAATATGAAGATATAGTAGTATCCAACTCCACTATAACCTCTGCAGAAGTGCAGGAGGCTTATCTTTATGCGTGGCTGACACAGGCATTTCATAGTTTTGGAGTTCTGGAATATATTTCTAGGTTTTATCATGAACGGAATAATCTAAAATATGTTGATTTTTATTCGTATTTAATAAGATTTTGTGAAGAACGCGAAGATACTGTTTTTTCAAAAGAATACAGGTTTATAAGAAAGTATATTAAAGATGGCTATTCTGGAAACGGCTGGGAACATCACGATCCAAATCTAGGAGATATATTTTGGCCGGCCGAAGAGGCCACTTTTTTGCGGTGTGTTTGGAACTCTGCTGTTCTAGAAAAAGATATTTTTAAGTTTATAGGGTGGCTGGATACAGAAAAAGAGATAAATACAGAGGCTAAAATCCTAGAAGATTTATCTAAATTTCAAGTTTATCTTTTAACGTCTAGAGATAGACAGGAAAACATAAAGGTTGGAAATTTTATATATGACTGGAAAGAATATTTTTGTTCAAAAGGTAAACCTTTAAAGGAAAGAGGTGTCACCTATAAACACCGGAACAAGGTTATAGAAAAAGAAAATAAGGACTGGTCATATAAAACTGCATGGTGGGGCCGCGGCCCTAAAAAATATAAAGTTGATCCGATAGACCTTAATAGCTTTTTATAAATGTGTTAGTATATAATATATGAATAAATTTGGAAATATTGATATTTTGTCTGGTGAGTGTAACTTATCGACCATAAGGGACGGACGAGGTGGTATATTTACATGGGTGCCGGATGAACCGATACTTGAATTTAACATGGTGCAGTTTTCACCCGGAAAGGTAAGAGGAAACCATTCCCATCCAGAATTTAATGAATATTTTTTAGTGGTCGAAGGCTCAGTTGTTATGGTAACTAAAAGCCTTGTAGACGATTTGGAAATTGCAATGATTGCGTCTAAAGGCATGTGTTTTCGTACCCCCATGGGCGAATCACATGCTGTATATGCCTTAACAAATGCAACTTGCATATCGTTGCTTACAAAGCCATGGGACGAGTGTGACAAGCCTATTATACATGACGACTTACTTCCACAAGATGAAGAATATGTGAGATATGCCAAGGGACAAGGGTTTAAACACTCTATAGAAGAGGTTCGCAAACGTACATGAAAAAAAGTGTAGCTGTATTAGGGGCAAGTGGCTTCGTCGGCAGTGCGATCTGCAAAGAAATAGCAAAATTTGAAAATTTGAATTTGATAAAAATTGGTCGCTTGGATGATATAGTAAAATTAGTGCAAAAAGCGGATTTGGTTATTCACTCTGCGAATAGTTCAAAACGGTACCATGCTAACAATAACCCTAAAGATGATTTTGTTGACACTGTTGAAAAAATGGCAAAAGTGTATTCTCTTTTGGATGGGAAAAAAATGATATTAATTAGTACAGTATCAGCTAGAGTTCAACTAGATACTCCATATGGCCGAAACCGCCGAGCTTGTGAATTGATGGTAAATGGCGCTAAAGATTTGATATTTCGCCTAGGCCCAATGTTTGGAGAAGAAAACCACAAAGGTGCGTTATACGATATTATAAAAAATAAAAAAGTTTATGTTGATGAAAAAACCAAATATGCATATGCACCGGTAGAGTATAACGCAAAAAAAATTGTAGAACTTCTTGATGAAATAGGAATTATTGAACTGGGCGCAAAAAATGCAATAGAGCTTGGTCGCTTAAAAAAAGAACTTCGTTCAACTTCTGCGTTTGAAGGACCTGATGATACACAAATTTTATTGACCCAACAAAAAGATGCCCCGGATTCTTTTGATGTTATCCCATTTGCAAAAAACATTAATAGCGAAAACATAGGTATGCTGTGAGTTTTAAAGTTAATATAAGCCCTTCAGAAATTTTTCCTGAAGTTAAAATAATAAAATCAGATTCTTTTTTTGATTATCGAGGCGAGCTATGGACTGTTTGGGATAAAAACTATGATATTCTTTCAGAGGGTTTAGAATTTAAGATTTCTAAGTTTACGCGCTCGCACAAAAACGTTTTAAGGGGGCTACACGGAGATCGTGCAACTTGGAGATATGTTACTTGTATTTATGGCGAGGCCTATCAAGTAATTGTAGATAACCGACCAGATTCAACAAATTATTTAAAATATGAAAGTTTTGTTCTTTCTGATAGAAACCATCTTGGTGTTTTAGTTCCGCCCAATTTTGTAAATGGTCATTTATGCCTAAGCGACACATGTATTGTTCAATATATGAAATCGTATCCGGAGACGTATGTAGATTGGCAAGATCAACAAGTGGTTAAGTGGAATGATAAAAGGGTTGGTATAGAGTGGCCAATAAATAATCCTATTTTAAGGGGTAGGGACAGAGTATAAAATATGAGTAAGAGTGCTTTAATAACTGGCGTGACTGGCCAAGATGGTAGCTATTTGGTTGAATATTTATTAAACAAGGGATATAAGGTTAGTGGAATGATCAGAAGGCATTCGGTTGCTGAAAATCAAGATTCGCGCCTTATTGAAGTTATAAACAATATTGATACCTATTATGGTGATCTTTTAGACGTTCCATCTTTAACTAGGATTATAACAGAATCCAAGCCTGATGAAATTTATAATCTTGCTGCCATGAGTCATGTTCGGATTAGCTTTGACATTCCATCGTTTACAATTCAAGCAAACGCTTTGGGGGTTTTGAATTTGTTGGAAGTTTATAGGTCG
>Ga0098052_1002456_pt1 | contig 11226 bp, 20 predicted proteins | sample 15_taG_FD_81591 | JGI IMG/M metagenome (GOLD analysis project Ga0098052, IMG submission 81591) | Marine viral communities from the Subarctic Pacific Ocean - 15_ETSP_OMZ_AT15312 metaG | ecosystem: Environmental > Aquatic > Marine > Oceanic | place: Pacific Ocean | collected 2015-01-18 | reverse complement strand
GTTGGATATTTACACAATTGAAAAAGTCAATTAATGGTGTTATAAACATGTTGTCATACATACCTTGGATTGGTGATGACATAGCAGATTCGGCTAAGAACTTGTTGGGCCTCGGTGATGATATTCAATCAATACCATCAAATACTGGTCTTGAATTACAAGAAGAGTCGTTACGTAGTCAAATGAGAAATGTTCCCCCATCAACTCCTGCACTAGCACCAGTTCAAAATAATAATATGGTTACCCATGTAGAAAATAATGCATATTCTCAACCACCAATAAGTGCTAGAAGTGATTATAACCCTCATTTACCTTATTCACAGTGGTAATAATATAAAACAACGGACGCACTAAACTAATTAGGCACGTCCGTTGTAAATTAAAATAAATTATAAAAATTAATTTTCGTTAGCGAGTCTTTCAAAGTAGGCTAATGCATCTTCACCTTCTTCGCTATCGCTTACTTCTTCCGCTTTTTCTTCCGCTTTCGGTTCACCGAATGGGTCACTCTTTGGGTATGGAACATCTTTCTTTTCAGACACTTCCACAGCAGATGTAGCAACACCACTACCACCACTAAGAACTATGTCCATTCGTGATTTCAACTCATCATATGTTTTGAATTGGTCACTTTGAATAAATTCTTGTAATTTATGTTGTTTTTTCCAGATTATTTCTAGTGCTCCATCATCACCATCTGCAAAAGCAGTTGGTGTAGTAAATTCGCTTTTATCATAATTCACAAATCCACCTACTTTGCGTATTTTAATTTTAAAATTTGCACCTTTCCAGAAATCGAATGGGTTCATTGGGTCTTCATCTTCAAACTCTGGTTGAAGAACTTCTTGAATTTTATCAAAAATCTTCTTACCGAATTTGTATAAAAACACTTTACCTTCTGCATCAGGATTTTTTGAATCTTCAATAACCATGATATTTGAAATGTATTGTAGTTTTCTCTTACGGTTACGAGCAATGTCCTTGTCAGATTCAAGACCACTGTTCCATAATGCACTATTTGCTTCACAAACAGGACATTTCTTACCAATAGTTGTAGGACAATTATCAATCAACCATCCACCTTTACCTTTAAACCCATGATTAAAGACACGTACCCATGGTACATCCTCACCATCCACAGGTGGAAGGAATCGGATTACTGCGTATCCATTGTCTGATTTGTCACGTGTTGGTTTCCAAAATCGCTCGTCATTGTAGTCTTTCTTACCACTACCTGAAGAGATTTTGTTTAGTTCGTCCATCAGATTGCTAGTGTTTCCTGTGGACTTTTTCATCTTGCTAAAACTCATATATGCTTTCCTTTTTTATATTGTGTGTAAACGGAGTTTTGTGTAAACGATTATGTGTATTATATCAGAACGGCTATATTTAGTCAATTATTATTCAAGGGGAAGTTTGGTTTTAGACGGCAATAAATTTATTGTCTGACCTTCTTCTTTGATTTTCTCTTTGATGGGTTGACTAAGCAATCTTGCTCCCATAAACGGTTCAAGACTCTCCTCATCACATACTTGTAGAACAGCCTCTATGTAGTTATCATATTTGTCGTTGAGGATGAGATTTTCAACTTTTTTACAGAATTCGGTGGATTCAATCAAAGTATGTTCCCTTTTGTGTACTTTTTACATTTTATATATAATAAGTAGATAATATCTGTCAACACATATTAATATTGGAGAGTACCGATAATGGCTCAAAATACATCTGATAACGTTCAACTTACATCAACCGACCCTTCGGGGGCTACCTTTGCCACTGATTATGGTGGGGACAATGTTGGACATTGGCAGGAAGTTAAAATTAATATTGGAGGTGATGGTGTAGACTCTATATTAACAAATTCCGACCCACTGCCTATCGCATATACCAATGCGGCAAGTCAACCATACGTACCATGTGCAGGTAACACATCAGGCACTTTAGCAGTACCAATCGAAATTTGTGGTGGTGCAAGTCTAAGTATTGCTGGTGTCACATTACATGGTGGTACTTTGGATAATATCGTAGGTGGTACTTTAGATTACATTAGTACAGTTAAAGGTTTTGGTGTCGGTGCTACAGTTTGTGTTGCTTCTGAAGGTCTTCTTGGTATTACTGCACAAATAACAGGTGATGTTACACTGGCAGCCAGTACAAATAATATTGGTGATGTTGATGTTCTTACTGTTTCTATCCCCTCTTACGGATTCACCTCAGGAGGAATAACAGTGTCGGGCACATCGGATTTGGCACAGACAACCCTTCCTGCAGGTACATTCACCACAGGATTCAGAATCACAAACCTAGGACCATCAACAGTTTATATTGGAGCAACGGCAGCAACCAGTTTAACAGCAAGTGGTTATGGGGCTGCCCAAGCACATGGATTCCCACTGATGAAATTCGGAACAATATTCATTGAAGCATCAAAACCAGAAGGACTACGAGCAGTAATTGATGGAACAGGAACTGCTGATATTAGAATTTGTGGTTCATAATAATTAAAAATGACAAAAGCAAGACATAGGTTAACAGCCCTAAGACATGCGGGAGATATTAGCATAGGGTACTCTGATATTAACGTGCAACCAAATATAGGTACAACACGTACTATAACATGGTATCCAACAGAAGACATGACACTACACGATGTCAGGGGTAACCTTGGTGCAACATACGATGAGTTCGGGTCGAGTCTACTCGGTACAGGTTCTACCAGTGCAACTTTCTTAGCCGACCAAGATATACACCATAGAAGGGCTGGGTCAAGTTCTGATGCTTATTTTAAAATAGGTTCGGCGTATACTCACACACGACTCCCCGTGCACGGGAGCGGTTATGAAATCGTAGATTTTACCTACGATTTCAATATGCCCGATGGTAAACAAGGACTCTGGATGGATGGATACTTGTCAACACCTGCAAAAAGATGTACAATGTATTTTAAATCTACTGATTGGGGGTTGCCCGAGGAAGGTGGAGTTACTGCCGATGGTTGCACTAGTAGTGACACAATATATAACGCAACATTAGTATTAACAGTAGATAGCGTTACAACACATGAACCAGAAGCCGAATCTGATGGTGGTTTTCAGCACGATGGTAACAAAGGTCGACCACCTACCGCACCAATAGAACAATGTCGAGGTGATGTTGATGTATTTGTTCAAAGGGTTGCTAGAGGGTCTAGTGCAGAAGGTGCATCAAACGGTTATACAGCAGGGTCTATGTCAGATATGGCATGGTGGTCGTATAAAGGTGGTGATACATTATCAACCTATTGGGGTAGTAGCGGTGGTAATTCTGGTGAAACTTATACCGCAAACCCACTAGATACATCAGATTTAGATAGCACTAGCGGAGTATCATTTTCTCAATTATGGGATGTAGAATCTGGACATCAATATCATATTGATGTTACTGATTTGGTAAGTGATGCTATGGCCAACAGGAGAGGTGATTTAAGATTAATGTTACACTATCCTTATGATTGTAGTGGTGCAACAACTGGGTATATTTGGCCGCCTGGCACCAATCCTGCTGTCGAGGCAATACCATCGACATTTACGAACTGGATTAATGAAACTACTTATCATTCTAAAAACTCAAATCCTGTTGATTATCGACCAAGAATAGATATTACCTATTTCCGAGTTAGTCCTATATAGTTATCAGTAACTAGAATCGTACGGTACGTTATCTTCCCAATACCCATCTATCATCTTTTTTAAAACAGGAACGTATTTAACAGGTTTTTTAATAAATTCTTGACTTGAACCGTCCATAGATGATATCAAAATAACAATTTGGTCTATTGTTTCACCAGTCATTTCTTTCCACATAATAGCATAAGCAGTTGCTTGAGCGAAGTAACTTTCAACCCATTCTTCTTTTTTCTCTGCTTTACTAGTTTTAAAATCGATAATACTTAAAGTACCATCATAATCCGCAACACAGTCTACCCTACCGGCTAGTTTTAATGTATTACTGTACAGTGGTACTTCTTGTGCACGAATATTACTTATTTTTTCTAGGAGTGATTTAAATTGCTCAAACAAAAACATACAATCGGAAGATTGACCTTTTAAAAAATCTTCGTCGTTGTTAAGGTAGTTTTCAACTAGAGAGTGAAAAGCAGTACCTCTTGATAGCGATAATTTTGATTCTTCTGGGTTTTTTCTTCGCCAATCAGCAAAAAATGCTCTTTTTTCCCAACCAGTTACTGTTGTAACACTAGGAAAAAGTTCACCATTCGGTATTTTATACCATCGTTTACCGTTACGGTATGTGGTATCTAGTTCGATAATCGAGTCAGGTAGACCGACATGACTAAAGTTTTGTTTTGTTTCCATAATAAAAATAATCCTAAAAATTTTTGTTTAGCAATTAGTCACAAATTTTGTCAAGTATTCTCTCCTCTAGTGAGTGTTAATACTCTTTGTATATAACCCCTTACCTTTGATGCTCGGTCGGGCCATTTTAAATACTCTCGTTCTGGATTTTTGGTTAAATTGATTAGTAGAGGCATAACCGTTTTTTCGACCTCTGACAATTTCTTTTTGTATTGGTCGTCTAATAGGTTTTTCCTTTCCTCCACTTCATCAATAATCGCACGAATGTTCTCTCCTTGTTCGTTTAGAGCAGAAACCATCTCCGTGTTTTCCATTGCGAGTATTTTATCAATTTTTTCTTCAATACGTGTCATATCAATAGATGAAGTTAAACTATCATCATCTGTTGAGTCTTCAAGTCTTAAAAGAACCGCATTGACCTTTCCTTCAAGACCTACTAATTTTGTATTTATCTCAGATACAAGACCAGATGCTAACTCTTCAGCAACATCAGCAGTAATTTCTCTTTCTGTTACTTCGGCTTGTTCGAATTCATTAGAGTCTATGGTAGTGAAACCAAAGTCTTCAGAACCATCTAAATATTCATCTGGGATGTTAATACTAAAATCTGCCATAACGTATTATTTATACTTTAGAATGTTTGACTGTGCTAATTTTTTGAAAAGAGCCATCTTCTTGCTTATACCAATTTAATCCGTAAATAACGTTTTCGGTATCACCAAGAAGAATACCTTCAAGACGTTCTATAACGTGTTCAAAGTTGCGTCTTGATTCAGCAATCCTATCTATATGATACTGGTCAAGTTTACCGTTTCTTTCTAATATCCTGCGTACTTGTTCTTTTTCGCTGATATCCAATAAATGAAAATTTATTTCAACTTTACCATATTCAGCAACTCTAAGTCTTTTATCCATATAGTCTAATTGATTAACATTTCTAGGAAATCCATCAGAAACCATTGGCATATTATGGGTTCTAGATATATGATGACAGTGGTCAAATATATTATAAACTAAGGGTCTGCAAAATCCCAAGTGTTTTTATTACCGTCTTGTTTTTTACCGATGCTGGCACCAAACATTTTTCTAAGGATAGAACCCACATTATAAAAGATATGTTCATCCTTCAAAAAATTTTCATTAATAAAGGTTGACTTTCCAGAACCTGCTTGTCCTATAACACAGTGTATTTTTGTGTTTTCTGAGTTCATGAGCATTGGGTGTTTAACGATTCTGCATGTTGTGCAAATATGCTTTTATTATCAGTAATTTCCATTGCATCGAGTTCAGCACCAGTACCCAACAATGTTAGTTCACATCCATAATCACCCAAAATTTTTGCTGTACTACCGATTGCATCCATTTTATCTATTGGGTTATCATAATAGTTAACAAAATTCAAAAATGCATAGTCTGGTCGTACATATTCACAGAATTTTCTGGTTTGTGCTTCTGAGAAGGTGAAAACACGACGGATTCTTTGAGTCACTGTTGTTTTTTCTTCGACATCATATCCACACATTTCAGAAACTGCTTTCCAATCTAGTTCTGTTTGGTCATCGTAGTAGGGCCCACTAGTGTTTTCAGTGCTACCAACACGGATAGGTAGAGTTCGAAGACAAGCAATTATGCTACCAACTGATTTGACTGAACAACCTGCATTATCCATCATTCGACCGATAAGACAGTCACGTGATGTTGTATGTGGATAGGAATGACCGCAATTCATCGATAAGTCGAAACCTTGACTTCCTTCTGAAAGTGCTGTTCCACCATTCTTCAGGTTTTCTTGTAGAAATTCGTGTGTATCACCTACGAAAGGTTCTAGAATTTTACTGTCTTTTGCAAGATTTGCTTCTCCTGCTCTCCACATTTTCTTTACAGTAGCCGCACATGAACCCTGTCCAGTGCTTGCCATTTTGCTAACGATTCCCGCTTCTGCTTCTTTATCGCTTGCTGTAACTACGCTTGCCATCGGATGGATTATGATTTTTGGATAATGACCAAGTTCGTTTTTAACCATTTCCATTTCATACTGGAATTGTTCTTCACCAATTACTGCTTGTGGACCAATTAGAGAGGTAACACCATCAAACAACACACCTGTTGGTAATGCTTTAAAAATAAAATTCTTTCCATCTCTTGTGAAAGTATGTCCTGCATTGGGCATGTTGTCACTTATTGCCATTGTAAGATTTGGATATTTGCTATAAAGATAGCCTGCTAATTTACCTTTACCAGTGCTTCCCCATTGTCCATCGATTAAGAAGTTTACTTTACCATTTTCAATCATTGTGTGTCTTCCTTTTTTGTTTGCTAGAGTTTATTTGAAATGTTATTTTATATTACGGGCTTTTTGGGGTCAAGATAGGTGTTTACCCTTAATTATTTCTGCCTCTGGTGTACCTTTTACACCAGGCGATTCCACCATTCGACGCATTGCATCTTCGAATCCACCCATATTATGTGGTTTTTTGATGTCCATATTATAATCCATCTTCATTGCAGGTGCAGTACCGATATGTCTGTACACACTACCTTTTTTGGCGTCGCAATGTGGACATTTATTTTTCATTGGTTTGTCGTATTTCGATAACGGAAGAACCTCTTCCCAGATTTCTTTGCATTCAGAGCATTTATATTCGTAAATCATTTCTTTTTCTTATCTTCTCTTGTTAGTTTGTTTATTTCGATTATAAAACCTACTGGGATTTTTTCCAGTGTAGATGCTAAGTCTTTACCTATTGTAGATAACAGGGATATTTGTTTATCGTTTTGATGCACTAGGTATCCAACAGATTTCATGGTTGGACAAGGTTTTTTAGCATCACGTAGTTGACTTTTAAGGTTGTTCCAACCTGTGTCACCTATTTCTTCGGCATCAGTCCAAACCACCTCAACTATGTCATAATCTTTAGAAACCATACATTATTTATATAAGATGAAGACCCCTTGCAATACAAAGGGTCTTTCATCGGTTGTCGGTGGCTGAGGTAAGCATTGCATTTTTCACTTGTCCTCATTAGTCCCTCTATGCCTAGGAATCGGGATTACTATATGTGCTCATGCACCACCAATTGATTATCGTTCTCACTGCGAGGCCCCACAGTGTAAAGTGGTAATGAATCTTACATCATCTTCACCGTCACACCCGCATAGGGTATTAGGGTCTAAAAATGCCTCTGCTTTTCCACAAGAACGGATAATTATGCAGTGGCAAGCACTCGTTTACCCATTCGGTCAAAACCGTAAGTACGGTTTGGATGAACGTCATTGATAAAATATCGAGTGTTACCACGTGCTGTGGTTTCTGTAACTACTTCCCAGTTACCATTTGATTCAAGTTGAGCCTTGATGTAATGCATAACTGTTGCAAGTCGTTTGATTCCATAACGGCTTTTTGCTTCTGAAGCAGTAAGACCATTGTTAGAGTTAGTTAGGTAGTTGATTACCTGTCTACGTTTCGAAACTGAGGGCATTGCCATAACCAGTTCTCCTGTTTCCGATGCTTCACTTTGTCAGACACTCAACCCATCGGGAGATTGTGTATCCTTTTAACGAATGTTTATTATACCAGAACGGCTCTAATATGTCAATCTATTCTTCTTCTTCTTCTTCATAACTATTATTAATAGACATTGGTAGTAAATCATGTAGCATTGTCATCAATTTTGCTAATTCTATGTGGTCTACTTTGTTTAATAAGTATTGTTCATATCCTTTCACCACTGATTCACCCGCCTCAACCAAATCAAGAAGCCATTTAGTTTTATCTTCGGGTTCTTTCCAATCTTTTTTCCCCTTTTTATTAGACATGTATCCTCTCCAAAGGTATTTATTAGGAAAGATATATTAAAATTTTCAGGCGTTGTTGAAATCATTTTCAACTAACATAATTGAAATTTTTTCTGTGTTTATCCAGTCTGTTTCCCCATCTGGGAATTGGACTTTAACCGCAGAATATGTGATGTTGCCCGTGTTAGAATCTTTTTCTTCAAGAAGGTCTAAAACCTTACCTTTTCTCTTAGAATCTCTTTCTACTATTGAATCTCCAATATTATATGTCATGATGTTCTTACTGCTCCTGTTAGTTGTTCAAAATGTGTTATATTATTTATATGAATCTGAGTCCATTTTCCACCTCTCCATTCATCACCATTCATATCCCAAACAACAAGAATATTGCTCTCATAAGGATAGTCAACCCAATCATTTGCTTTTTCGCTCTCCATGTGGAATTCTTTAAGAGTACAATAAATTACCTCTTTTTCACCTTTGCTAGTGGTGGTTTTAATCTCACAAATGCCATTTTTTAAACATTTGTTAAGACCTGCACGTGTCACATTTTTAAGATTTACTAAAATAGTGTCGTTGTTAGTTCTTTTTAATTTGTTGTTGGATGCTTCAATCATTTTTAACCAAATTCCATATATTGACAGTAATTACAAATGCTACCATGTTTTTTCTCATAGTTACTACAATCTTTGAGATTGTTACCACCACAACTAACATGAAACCCAACGTTAAAATTATCTCTAGCAAATTTGATAATTTCCGCTAAGCGATTAATATTGATATTATCAATAAAACAAGCATTTTTGGTGTTGAGAATATTCTCGGATATACCATATTTTTCTAAACAACTAGTTTCAAAAAATTTAGTTCTTTCTTCGTTAGTTGGGAAGGTAAGAACTGCATGTACCATTTTTCCTTTATTAAGTACCTTCAACTCACTGACCCCAATCTTCTGAATGACCAGTAGTTATCTGATTTATTTCATCATGAATTGAATTGTATGCACCTATTATAAAATAAATTTCGTCTTCAGTAAAATAACCATCGTCTTGTTTCATTAGAGAATCAGCAAGGACGTTACCCGAATACAAGGCTCCAATTCTCTGTTCAATCGGCATCCATTGCAGTTCACCATCATCAATTTTGTTATTTAAATCGACTAATGCTTCTAGGGCATTGGAATACTTAAATGTACTTTTAATTAACATGAGTTCAGACCTTTCTTAGTTTAAGGATTCTTCAAGTTCAGCAATGATTGATTCAACCTCGCTATCGGTTGAGTATTCATCATCAACATTATTATCATCAAAATCTTCTACTACTAATGTCATACTAGACAATGGTGATTCACCAGTAAATTTTTCAACAACTTCAGGTATGGTGTACACACCTTGCATTGCACGACGGTCGTGGTCTTTTACAATCCAATTTGGTACGTCATCATTGTCTTTAAAACTGAGAGATACTGCTTTAAGTTGCTTTCTTGAAAAAGTCATGTCTGTTAGGTCTATACCAACTGCTTGACCAAATTCCAAAATTCTATCAACATATGCTTTTCGTGCTTCTGTTAAATTGCTGTATGTCCACTCTGGACTTACATCATCAAAGTCGTAGATTTTGCTGTTTAAATTCATTTTGTTTCTCCTTTTAGAAACTTGTTGTCTTTCGCTTCTATAGCAGAAGCAATTAAATTAACTACGTTGTTTACCGTGTTTGTTGTTTTAAAATCCATTTTATCATCAATAACAATTTTAAACTCTTGTTCAATCTGAAATACCAAATCTAACATATCTAAACTATCTAAGTTTAAATCATGGGCCAAATCTGACTCTAATTTTACGAAGGAGTTGCTAACAAAGAAAGATTCTGATATAATGTTTATTATTTTACTCTCTATTTCAGACTTGTCCATTTTTACCTGTATCCTTTAAAATGTGTATTATACCATGACGGCACATGCCTGTCAATGGCTAATTTCTTCCTGTTTTAAGACGTTAAAACCACCTATGACTGTTAGGTCTTCCCATATCTTCTTAGCATCTTCAAGGTTATTCCAAGTATGTCCGCTTCGTTGACCGTTAATCTTCACCACATCCAAATCTGGGTAGTGGTCAAAGGTAACTCGTCTGTTGTCATCAGACACCAAGACATAGTTATTAACTTCAAAGTCGGCACACATCGTAACCTCATGATGTGCTGAATCGTCAAAAATACCATACTGACCGACAACCATTTTTCTACGGTTTAACTCTTCTAAAACCGTAAGATTTAAGATTTTACCGTCTGGGTCTTCAAAAGCAGGTAGTGCTTTTTTCGCATCATTTGCAGTGATGTACCAACTTTTTAAATCTTGATTCCATTTACCACCCAACTTTTTAATTTCATCCTTTTCATCGAAGAGAACAGCGAGTTTGTAACCTTCAAATACACAGGGTTTTTTATAGTCAGTGTAGTTTTTTCTAAAATCATATATTTCTTTTGTTTTCATTGTTTTTTTAATCCTTATCATCTTCGAAAACGTCTGCATGTTCATAGCATGCAGAACATAGGTCACTATCTGGATGTACAAATGAAGCACCGCAACAATTAGTCATAGGTTCTCTATCGTAATCTTCTTCTGTGGGGATGAAACCTTCCATCTCCTCACATTGAATTTGTGTGTCGAAATCGTCGTGTATTAAAATGGGCATGCGTTTGATTCCTCTGTTACTACGTTTGCTGTTACATTATGAAGGTCAACATCTGCGTCAACCTTGTCATATAAGTCCATGAAACCTTGCTTGGTGTCATCATCGAATCGAGCGAGGCACATTGCGAGTGCTTTGGGCTTATCACCATCAAAGATTGCGAGTGCTTTCACGATGTCCACGAGGCGACGAGTCGAGATGATTTCATCAACTCCACCTTCGTAGAATGACTTGCGGATGATACCTGCCCATTTGGTTAGGTGTGATGCGAAGTCGTTATCATCGATATCGACTGATTCCATCGCTTTGCGAAGAATCTTGCATTCAGTGTTTTGAGGAGCATATTCTTGCTCAAGTGTCACAGGGAATCGGTCAAGGAACGCTTCGTTCAT
>Ga0098052_1002455_pt1 | contig 11227 bp, 6 predicted proteins | sample 15_taG_FD_81591 | JGI IMG/M metagenome (GOLD analysis project Ga0098052, IMG submission 81591) | Marine viral communities from the Subarctic Pacific Ocean - 15_ETSP_OMZ_AT15312 metaG | ecosystem: Environmental > Aquatic > Marine > Oceanic | place: Pacific Ocean | collected 2015-01-18 | reverse complement strand
CTTTGGCACAACTTGATTTAGCTACAGTCGATCAAAGAACTAAACTTGCAGTTAGTAATGCTCAAAACTTTTTACAAATGGATATGGCAAACTTGTCAAACGAGCAACAAGCCAACATGCTTAGAGCGCAACAAGATCAACAAAGATTGTTAAGTAATCAAAGTGCTGAAAATGCATCTAGACAGTTTAATGCTACTAACGAGCAACAAGCTGATCAGTTTATGTCAAACCTAGCTGCTCAAGTAGATTTAAACAATGCTTCAAGAAACGATGCAATGGAAACTTTTAATGCAACACAGGCTAATCAAGCTGAAGCAAGACGAATGGCAACAGAAGCTGATCTTTCTAAATTAAATGCTCAGTTAGAAACACAAGTTTCACAGTTTAACGACCAACAAGATTTTCAAAGAGATCAGTGGAATAAAGCAAACGAAACTGCAATTATGCAATCCAATGTAAAATGGAGAAGGCAAGCAAACACAATAAATACTGCTGCTCAGAACGAAACCAATAGATTTAATGCTGGAAATGCTTTTAATTTAAGTAACCAAGCAATGACTTTTATGTGGCAAGAAATGAGAGATCAAGCCAGTTATGTATTCCAAGCAGAACAAAATGAAGCTCAAAGACAGGCTGGATTGTTTAATACTATATTAGGACAAGAAGCATTAATTACTGAAAACAGTACGTTACAGAATAAATATAAAACATTAATTGATCAGGTTTCTGGTTGGTTTGATGATTAATTAAAAACAGAGGATATAGAATGTTAAAAAAAGCACTTAGAAAAATTGGTGGAGCAGTGAAGAAAGTTGCTCGTGTTGTTGCAAAACCCTTTAAAAAAGCTATGGGTTTTATTGGAAGACTTGGATGGGTTGGAACACTTGCAATGATGTTTGCTATGCCTTATCTTTCTAGTTTTTGGGGAAGTATGACGGAAGGTTTTTCTGCTTTTGTTGGAGGAACAGGTGCAAAAGTAGGAGCATTTGCTTCAGGAACAGGACAAGCAACAGGATTATTTGCAGGTAATGCAGCCAGTAAAGCATTAGGCTATACTTTAAAAAGTTTTCAAGTTGCAGCTTCTGGAATTTCAAAAGCCTATAAATCTTTAACTGACTTGGTAACAGGCGCTATAGATGGTGTTACAGGTGGAGGATTAACTAAATTTGATGAGTTTGTTAGTGATCGTTTTAACGAAGCAAGAAATGCAATGGGATTTAAAACTTCTGAAGGATGGACTCCGAAAAATACTACTACAGATCCAGTTATAGATGTAGAGGCAAATGTTAAAAATGGAGAAGTTAAAGCTATTGAATCAGTTGATACTAAAAAAGACTTGCAATCTTCTGTTAATGTAGATGCTGAAGTATTAACAGAGCAATCTTTAGAGAAGTCAGGTATAGGTAATCTTGAAGACACAACAAACGAGGATCTTTTAAGAACAGAAAGAAGTCTTTTAGATTCTGAATCAAGTGTTGCACGTCAATCAGGTGATTATGCTGATTTAGGAACAATGACTATTACAGGAAATCGTGAACAACTTTTAGCAGATTTAGATGCTGGAGTAGGAAGTAATTTTATTGATACAGACCAGCTAACTAAAGATACTTTTAATGTAGATACTTCAAGATTTTCAACACTACCGCCTGTTGAAGAAAAACTATCTTTAATGGGTAGAGCAAGACAAGCAGGCAGTGAACTGTGGAGAGGTAAGTACGAACCACAACCTATATATGCAAAAAACCAAGATGGTTCTTATGTTGTAGATGCTAAAGGTAATCTTGCTCCTCCGATAGGTCAAAAAGATGTATTTCAACCTGGAGTTCAAGACTTAATAAGAAACCCTGAAAAAATAGCTAAAAAAGGTATTGAGTATGGAGTTGATTCTGCTAGAGATTTTTTAGATCCTCAAAGAGTTATTCAAAAAGAAATAGATGATATAACTGGTTTAAACCCACAAGCACAAATAACTTATGTACAAAACACTAGAGTAACTCCTTCTATAGCTCCTTTAGATAACAGTCGTGCTATACTACCTGAACTTCCTATAACTTTTACTGCAGTAAATCAGATGAACCAAGTTAATAACGGTAAGTGGTATACAGATCCTTCTCGTCTGATACAAGAAGATGATGATTATGCAGCACCTGGATATGTATAATAATAACAGAGTATATAATTTATGGAAAATTTAAAAACAAACATGCAACCAACTTTTGAAGGCCCTGTTCCTGGACAGTCTTTAACAAACAATCCAGATAATACATTGCCTTTTGAACAAACACCTAAAGTGTCTACTTTATCTGATGGAATAAATATTTTATTTTTAAAGCTTACAGAAGAAGGAAGATTACAGCCTTTGTTAGAATCTATAGAAGCTAAAATTCCTATTACTGATTTAGTTCATTATATATTGTTTGAGGGTTTTAGAAAAGGAACTTGGAATCCTGATTTAATGTTGTTGTTGGCTGAACCTGCAGTTTATATGTTAATTGCTTTTGCAGAAAGAGCAAGTATTGATTATGTTTTATATGCAGGCGAAGAAGAAGAAGAAGAAAGTGAATTAACCGAAGAAGAAAGAATTGAAATTAACAGAAAATTTTCTGAAATCATACAAGATAAAATAAAAGGCGGTAAAAAAGTTACTTCATTGCCTGCTGAAATACAAGAAAGACTAGAAGAATTTAAAATGCCAGAAGAGTTTGAAGAACAAAGCCTTATGGCAAAAACAGAGGAGACTATATAAATGGCTACTAGATGGCAAGGAATGGGTTCAAAAGAAGCTGCAGGTTATGCAACTGAAAGAAAAGACTATATGGATTCTTCTTTTAAAGCAGGAAAAAAACAAGGAAAAGATACAATAAAAGAATTGTTTAAGTTAGGCATTCTAAAAAAAGGTTTTGACAGTTGGTTAGATGCTGGTACTACAGGTTTAATGAATGAAACTATAAATAGAACTCTTGATGATAGTAGAAGCATTAATACTGTGTTGGATCAAATGAATCCTTTTATAACCAATCTTACAGGTTTTGAAAATGACCAACAAAAAATAATAGATGCAGGTTATAATGTTAATAATGATGACGATTTAGTAGCTTACTATTGGACAAAAGCATCTGGTGATATGGGTACAGAATTTGCAAACCGTTATAAAATGATTCCTAAAGAATCAGATATAAAAGTAAAAAAAGGAATGTTAAATGATTTTGTTAATAAAGTTCAAGATAAAGCAATAAAAGAAAAAGCAGAAAAAGGACTTAAATATTATACAGATAGAAAAAATTTATTTAGAAGTTTTGAAGATCCTGACTCTGGAATGCCTCTTACTACGTCAAGGATACAAGAAACCGTAGCATTATTACGGAATCAAATAACAGCTTCTACTGATAAAAATCTTCAACAAGGACAATATGTTAATCCACAAGGTTTTGATTCTGTTCTTTATAGAATGGGTATAACAGACGGTGATCTTAGAAAAAATGTTATACAAGGTGTAAAAGACGAAACCATAGAAGATTCTCTTAAAAGAAGACTTGATTTTAAAATTAGAGGCACAGCAGTAGACGAAGATTTTGAAAGATTAGCAAACAGTATTCTTACAAATTGGGAACGAAACTCACATTTAATATCTCCTGATGTAAAAGATAAGATATTAACAGATATAGCAATTGAAAATAATCCTAATGCTGATCCTACTACTACTACTGAAGATGTAACAAATGCTAAAAAGAATCTTAATGTTGTTGAAACAATGATAGGAGATTTTCCAGAGCGTTTACCAAATTTAGGTATATATCTTGAATATGCAGACGATGCAAAGCCACTGTCTGCTGAAGAGAGAAAAGCTTCGATTCTTTCTCAAATGGATGAATTAGGAAGATTACAAATAGCATTAGATTCAGAGGCAATCTCGTATGATGAATATATACTTGCCTATAATGATGTTATTTATGATAAGATAGGACTATATACTTTTAAAGAAGCTTTTAACGATATAGGCGATAAGAATATAGCAATGCTACAAGATCAGTTTCTTGGACAAGTAAGCGCATCAGGTTGGGATACATTAACAGAACAACAACAAGAGTTTATGTCAATATTATATCCTAATGCTTTTCAAAATGGAAAAATAAAAACAGGATCAGCAAGATCAAAAATTGGTAACAATACTCCGAATACAACAACTACAGATTTTATAGAAAATACAGAAGAACTTTTAACAAACGAACTAAATGTTCTTACTAGAAATTTTGATGGTTCTATACCTCTTTCTGAAGTTGTAAATACTGAAGCAGATAAACGCATTGAAAATGGTGAATTAAGACAAAGCGACAAAGAGGCTTGGATGTCTCAGAGAACACAATTTCTACAAACAGAAATTTTAAGCGGAGGATTTGAAAATCAACTACAAATAATGAAATCAGCATTAGCAGGAGATCCAGCAGCCAGAAAACAAATGGCCGTGATTCAAGCTCAAATTCAACAGCAATATTATGATGCTGGTTATTACGATCAAATTGCAGTTAGAAATATGTCTTTAGCTGATACACTTGCTTCTTTTTATGGTATAAAAGGTGAGCCAGGTATTTTTGGACAACCTAATAGAGTTGCACAAGGTATAAGAACACCAAGAATGCAAGTAGGAAGAGGATCTAAATGGGCTGAGTTATTGAATGTAAAATATACGGATATTTATAGTGACGCTAATAAAAGAATCGATGATGGTGCAGGCACGTATAGAAGATTAGACACTAAAGCAAAGAAAGATATTGGAGATATATTTCTAAACCTTACAGATTGGGAAAATGGTAAAGGAATATATGCTGATGATTATGTTCCTCAAAAAGAAGGAGAAATAAAAATACCAGCATCTTATAGAATGCAAGATAAAGTATTAAGATATGCAACTTTAAGAAAGTATGCAGAAGTATTATCTAAGCAACCTTCTAAAGATTCTGAATTAACAAACAGAATAGAAAAAGCAATAGTTTCTTCTGATAAACTTACAACAGAAGGAAGAAATGATTTTAACGATGCTTATATACAATTAAGAAGCGCTATAGATAGTGAACTAACCATGTTTAATGTAGCTTTTGGTACAAGAATACAAGCCAGTCAACAAAATGTTGTTACAGAAACAAAAGGAAGTGAAGAAGATCTTGCTAAAAATATTCAAAACAACATAGATGCAGATAAAGAAAAGAGTCCTGAAACTAATTCAAGTTGGTTGGAAAAAGCTATTCAACGAGAAGGAAAGATAGAAAACATCAGTACTCAAAATAATATAGATTCCGACACTTTTAAATTAGTTCAAGTAAGCAACGAAGAAGAAGAAGAACTTTTTGGAGGTAGAGGACTACCGACCTTTAACACTATAGATGATCTAAGAAAATTTACAGATATACTTGATGAAAAAAACTATACCTTAACTGAGAAAGAAAAAGATATTTTAAACAGTGAAATACCTAGATTAATAGAAATAGGAAAAGAGCCAGAAGATGATTCTAGTATATTACAATATTGGGATGAAGCTTTACTTGGTATTGCAACACTTTGGAATCCAATTAAAAAATTAAATGTATTTAGACCTAGAAAATGGAAAGAAGCTAAAAAATATGTATCGACTAAAGTTGGTGCAGCAATGGCTAAAGTTGGAGCGAATACTCTTAAAGGTAAAAACGTAAATGTTCTAAAAGCTAATGTGGATGCTGCTTTAGTAAGAAATGTAAAAATTGAGCTAAAATATCTTCCTAAAAGCATAACGAACATGAAAGACGTTGCTAAAAGAAAAATTGCTGAAGCCAGATGGTTAAGAAACCAAACTCAAAAAGATCTTTATAAAATAGATCCTAAAGATAGATTGGCTTTTCTTAGCAAGAGTAAATGGTACAACAACTTATCAGCTAGTGACAAAGTTATAGCTGAAAGCATTGTTAAATCTAATTCTTATAAACATGGTGGTAAAGTTGCTATAGATAAGACAGAACTTGGTTGGAGTGTTTTACAATCTACATATAGAAACCAAGCGTTAAGAGGTACTGAAGCAGTTAAAAAATATGGACCAACGGCAACTACTGTAGGTGCTGGTAGTCTCTTAGCAAAGAAAATAGTAGATAACAATAAAGAAGAAGACGATACTAATTTTGAACTTGATCCTAATTATTTAGCTACTCTAAATCCAACAAGATAATGTCAGATTTTAATATGAAAGAAAGGCTTGAACACCTAGATAATATTCTTAATGGAAGATTTGATTTAGAACCTAAAGAAGAAGAAGAAAAGGAAGAAGAGCAAAAAGAAGAAGAGCAGTTTTCTAGTATAATTACTGAAGAAATGATTACTGCTCCTTCAACTTCTTCAAGTTTTGTTCCAATAGAGGAAGAAGAAGAAGAAGACATAAGAATTTCTTCTATGTCTGTAGACCAATATCCTGAACAAGAAATAGATCGTACACCTATTAATTACGATAATAAACAGTCTGTATCTAGTATTTCTAACAACTCAGTACCTGATTCTATGACCTTAGATCAGTTCATAAATAACAGAGAAGTAAATCAAGTGGCCTATGATTTTTTTCAAGATCTGTCAGAAGAAGGAGATGCTTCAGATATGATGTATTATTTTAGAAAAGAAATTTCTATAGATGATATGATTCGTAGAGTTACTCAATCTAAAGATTGGTCAGAAGAACAAAAAGGTAGATATCTTTGGTTAAAAGAACAATTTAATAAAACAAACTGGTCTGATTCCAGCTTTCAACAAAAATTTAAATCTGCTAGGCAGTACGGTTGGCAGGCAATAAGTGATCCTTCAATGGTTGTAGCAATGTTGGTTGCACCTTTTACAGGAGGAGGATCAGTTGCTGCACGTACAGGAGCTGCTGAAGCAGGTAAACTTATGTTAAGAAGTGCATTAGTCAATACAATGAAAAGCGGAGTCACTAAAAATAATGTAGGTACTATAGCAAGAAGTTTAGTTTCGACACCAACTAAAAGCAGTGCTGTTTATTCAGGTCTTTATTCAGGTGTAATCGAAAGATTAGACCAAGAAGTAGAGATGCAACTAGATCCAGAAAAAAAAGGTGTTAATTATACGGATTGGGCTACAGCTACAGGTATGGGAATAATATTTGGTGGTGCTGTAGGTAAGGGTGTAGAAAAACTACCTGTTGTTACTACTCCTATTAAAAATGCTATTGCTAAAACATATACTTTTACAGATGAACTCACAGGTAACTCTCTTACAAACGCTACAGAATTATTAATTCAAAGACCAATGGATACAGCAATGGCTAGAAGTTTTGGAAAAGCTGTTTCTGAATTTAAAACAATAGTTAAATATTCTCCTACTGCTAAAAAAATATTAGAATCTATAAATGCTTTAGGTTTAAGAAGAACTTTTCAACAAGCAGATGAACAAATGCCTAAAGGATACATTGATGATGCTTGGGGCTGGCAAGGAGAGTTTTCTGTTAAATTAGATAATATTTTAGAACCTTTAAGAAGCGGTGTAAGAAAACGTATTAGTACAAGAGCAGAAGGAACATCTGTTTGGTCGCAATTAAAAGGTCCTTTTACAGATAAAAGTTGGTATCGTTTAGACGATGAAACAGATTTACTTCTTTCTCAATATATGAGAGGAGCAAAAATAGCAGACGAAGAGATAATGAAAGCTGCTAAATATAATCTTGGTCCTGATAAAAGATTATATACTGTTGAAGAATTTAAAAGAGCAGGAAGACAATTAAGAGAATTAGATGATGAGGCTTTTGAATTAGCAACAGAACAAGGATTAAAACTAGGATATGTTGCTGATCATTTTCCTCGTGTGTATAACAAATATTTAAAGACCAAAGAAGGTAAAGAATATTTTACACAAGAACTTATTAATAGCGGTCAATTTAAAACTAGAGCGCTTGCAGAAGAAGCCATTGAAGAAATGTTAAATAAAGCAGATAGATATGGTTTAGGTTCTAGTGTTAATGGTAGGTTTAGACGAACACTTGACAAGATTAAAGATTATAATGTGCCTGAAATATTAGATAATAATGTTGAAGCAGTATATAGACAGTATTTTTGGGATGTGGCAAAACTAAGTGCTGAAGTAAAACACGGAGGAGTGCCAACTTTAAATCGAGTACTGTTAAATAAAAACGGAGATAAACTTACTTCTACTATACTAGGAGAAGACACCAAAGGATTAGGCTCTATTATTTGGGAAGCTACAAAATCTGGTGGGTCGATTGAGCAAGAGTTAAAAGCAGCAGGAAAAGAAAATCTTTTAAGAGGTAGGCAAAAACTAGAAAGGCTTCAAAAGATGTGGAAATTTACTATTGGAGATCTTCCTCAACTTACAGGCGGTAAAAGATTAGCCTCTGAAGCAGTTCAAGTTGTAACACAAGTAGCTACTCTACCATTAGCAACACTTACAAGTTTATCAGAAGCTTTTGTTCCTTTAACAAGAGTAGATGCTCCTAACTATATAAAAAATGCTTTAAAAGTAATAGCTGTTCGTGGTCAAACTACAGCCAGTAATGCTATGAAGGCTGTTGATATTAAACCTCCTTCGTGGCTTACTAAATCAGAATCAATGGAAGCAGCGAACAGTGTTTTTGTTGCTCTTGATCAAGCAACTATGCAAAGAATAGATTCAATGTTTGCAGGAGATGTTAAAAATCCTTTATTAAAATCAGTGCAAAGAGGATTTTTTAAACTTAACCTTCTTGCTGAGTGGACAAGAACTGTAGAGTTGGCTAGTTTTATGATGGGTAAAGATCTCATTAAAAAGAATGCCAATAAATTAAATAAAGGTGGGTATTCAAAATCATCTATGGATAGATACACACTAGAGTTAAATGAATTAGGAGTAAATGTACCTACTGCAAAAAGATGGGCAAACGGAGAACTTTCTAAACAAGAAGCGTTATTATTTGAAAGACAAATAAACGAAGGTGGAGCTAAGTTTTCTAGACAAGTAATTCTTAATCCTAAAACAGCAGGATTAACTTCTCTTTGGTTACAAGATCCAAGATATAATGTACTTACACAACTGTTGGCTTATCCTTATGCTTTTGGTAATACTATAATGAAAAGATATGCACAAGGAATGCTACAAGGACCAGTACAAACAGGACAAGCTTTGGTTGGTGGTACAATGATGGCAATGACTGGTATTGTAGGAAACGAATTTAGAAGTCGTGGTGAAAAAGGTTGGGGAAAACAATCAGACGAAGAAGTTATTTTTGAAGGTATAAAACGTGTTGGTGGTTTAGGCATGTTAGAATATCTTTGGAGAGGAAAACAACAACTTGAATATACTGAGTGGGGCGGGATATTAAAAATGTTAAAAGTAACACCTGCTATGGGAAGTCCTACAGGTTCAGATGCAATTGATTTTGTTTCTGGTACAAGAAGCTTATGGGAAATAATAATTACAAAAAGTCCTGGTTTTCAAGCATATCCTAAAGATGTACAAAAAAGAATGTTACAATGGGCAAAAGAAAACTCTGCTAATTCAAGAAACGAACTATACAATTTCTTAAAGAGTAAAGGAGTAGAAGATCCAGAAAAACTTGGTTATCCTAAAAGAAAAACAAAATTTGAAGGTGGTGAAATCTCTAAAGACTTCCCAGTACCTAACGTAAAGAAAGAACCTTCTGAAATGATTAACAAGGCCACAGGTTTGCCTTACGAATCTGAGATGGAACGGTTAGGTATGGAAGATGGTGGATTGCTTGTATCAATAGGTGTTGCGCCTGTCTCAGAGAAACAAATAGGAAAACTTAAAAAAGGTTTAAAGAAGCGTAAAGCAAAAAGAGATGGTGGTGAGATTAGGCAACAATATGCTTTTGGAGATAGAATTAAAAAAGTATTTAAACAAAAAGAACCTTTGTTACCTTCTAACATGAGACAATTTATATATGACTTAGCAGGTGGAGATGAAACATTTACTGAGAAAGACTTACAACAAGACGAACTTAAAGCAATGAAAGAATTAGTTGCTAGTAATTTAAAAGATAATAAATATCAAATAAGTTATGATGATTATGGAACTGCGCCAGATCCAAAAGGTCTTTCAGACGTAGGTGGAAAAAATATAAAAAATGTAAGTAATACAGGTTTTATATCTCGTTTAAAAGATCCAAGATATTCCATGAAAACAACTATAGGTGCTGCTAATATAACTGTAGATGAAAACGAAAATGTTTTTGTTATTGATCAGTATAATTTTAACAACAGCCCGTTTAGTCCTGATGCACCACAAGAAGATTCTTCTTTTATTAGAGATGCTTTAAAAAGAAGAGGGAATATATATGGACAATTAAGAAACGTAGGTAAACATTTTGGAAGTCCTGAAGGAGAAGGATCTCCTATTGTATTAAATTTAGGAAAAATACAAGATTTACCTTGACAAATTTTAAAACCCATACTATACTAAACATATGTTATTATACACCGAAGAACAACTAGAAAGTGCTTACGATATTTATCGTACTCATCAAGCCAGACAAGATTTAAGCTTTATGAGCTTAGAACATTTTAGATTATTCTATGAGCAGTTGGTTGAAGAAGTATTAACAGGCGGTGACATAGAGGAGAGTTATGGTGGGCTTCCCGTTTGAAATAATAACAATGCTTGGTTCTACTTTACTAAGTAGTTTACTAAGTATATGGTCGCAATCACGAAAGGCTAAAGAAGAACAACAAAAACTTCTTATAACGAGAGGTGAGTTTGAGATGAAAGCCAAGCAACAATCGCTTGATCACGGCCTAAAAGATAAAGGCTTTGCTTGGACACGAAGAATCATAGCTTTGGTTTCTGTGTTTGCAATAGTAGTGTTGCCAAAAATGGTTGCAGTATTTTATCCAGATGTGGATGTAACAGTAGGATATACTAATTGGAATCCTGGTTTTTGGTTTTTTAGAGAAGGAAGGGATGTTTTTGAATGGATTACTTTTCAAGGTTTGGTCATAACGCAGTTAGATACCAATTTAGTATCGGCTATAATTGGCATGTACTTTGGTGGTAGCCTAGTTAAGAAGTAGAGGAAGAAGAAAATGAATATGCAAAATCAAATGAGTGGTTTCTCAGGAGACATGGACAGGAACGAGGTCGAGATTGATCTTAATAAATTCATGGCACTCCTTCAAGAGAAGTCAGATTTAAAAGACAGAATAAGGGAACTTGAAGATGAGAAGAACGATAACCCTTATCAAAAATTTATATT
>Ga0098052_1002454_pt1 | contig 11227 bp, 7 predicted proteins | sample 15_taG_FD_81591 | JGI IMG/M metagenome (GOLD analysis project Ga0098052, IMG submission 81591) | Marine viral communities from the Subarctic Pacific Ocean - 15_ETSP_OMZ_AT15312 metaG | ecosystem: Environmental > Aquatic > Marine > Oceanic | place: Pacific Ocean | collected 2015-01-18 | reverse complement strand
TTAAGTTACCAGAACTATCAAATCCTAAAGCTTTACTAGCTCTATCTGTTGCACTTTCTGTAAATTCAGATGTAGTAATCGTATTTGTTCTTGAAACTTTAAATGATCTATCTAATTCTTCTTGCAGCTCTTGTGCTTGCATTAACGCTTTATCTAAAGCGTCTTCGTGAGTCTCCGCAGGAAAGGGATCATTTTCTATGTAATCAGTCTCTTGAGTTAAAGCTGTATTTCTTAAAAGAACTAAAGTCGTTCCACTTGCGGGAGCTGTAACCATAGTAACTGTTCCGCCAGCGGATCCATTATCTACAATAGCGTAATTCGTAGATCCAGTTCCTTCAGATTTAACTGTTTCAGTTCCAGTAGCCGATCTCTCAATTACTGTAATTTCATCTGTTGTGTTAATAGGAAAGGTATAAGCAAAAGCTGTTGTTGAACCATTACCGCTATAACTATTTTTAATTGTTGTTGTGCTGATTGTCATTAATTAAATCCATTTAATTCGTTTCTAAATTTCTCCTTAGCAATATTTAATGGTCTTTCGAACATCCCATTTAGTAGGAGTTGTTCAAAAACCTTTGAGCGAATGTTTGAAACTTCTTTAAGAATGAGCGTTTTCCTGAAGTAGTCGTTTGGAGCGTTTTTATATTCTTTTGAATTTATAAAACTCTCTAAACCATCCTTTACCATTAATCCAGCTATTCGTCTATACTCGGATATTTCTTGGTGATTAAGATCTACAGTTATTCTATTTCTAGGTAGATCACTTAATGCTTTTTGTAAACCTCTATTTTTACTATATTTAGCTTTTAAAGCCTCCATTTTTAATGGATCTAAGATAAGATATTTTCTTATCTCTTTAATATCAGGCATTAATCTTACTAACTCTCCATGTAAAGCTGGGGATATATCTGCCTCTTGTTTCTTTCTAATAAACCTGTAAGCGTATTTTGCCTTACCAAAAATATCATAATCAGGTGGAGCATCTGCGCCCATACCAGGTGTGTTGTTTTTAATGTTTTGAATCATAGAACCTACCTCCAGGGAACTAGAAGTAACTTTAGCATCATCATCTCCGCCAATTTGATCCATCCATCTTTTAGTTTGTCTTGATATTCCAGGAGTTGCAGCGCTTTCAAATAATCTTTTACCCATTTTGTTAAATTGTAATAATTGATCTTTATCTCCAGCAATTAAATTAAAGTATTCTTTAGATTGTTTTGTATAACTTTTATTAAAAAAGTTTTCTCCAATAGAAACGGCTAAAGCAGAAAAGGCTTTCATAAAAGCCTCTTTGTCTCCACCTTGCTCCCATATCTCTCTAGCTAATTGATTAATATCTATTGCTTGAGAAAGCATCTGACCAAAAGGATCTACACCATTATAAGAAACAACAGTATCTCCTATAAGAATAGAATTTTTTGGCATATCTAAAGCCTTCTCTAAAGCATAAGGTTTAGATTGTATTTTTTTATTTGGGTTATTAGTTTTAATAGTAGCGTTAGTTCCTGTACCCACTCCAAAATAACCTAAAGAACCAGCGGATAAAATAAACATAGTTCCAATAGAAAGTTTGGCATTGGCTAGATCTCTGCTAGCTCCGCCTTGTTTCCATTGTGTACCCCAATCAGTTAAAAGGTTTAGACCTGGAGTACGCTCAGATGCGTATCTTAATATATTTGTAGGTGTTTGAATAAAAGTAATAACATATCTTCCAAATGGCATTTTTCTAATTTGTTTAACACCATGCGCGCCTTTAGAAAGTATATCTCCTTTTTGACCAGTAGGAGTTTGAAACGTAATGTATCGTGCCTCTTTAAATGCTGCCTCTTGAGCCTCTTTACTTGGATGAGCTATAAAGTTAGCAATAAAAGCTCCTGCATCTTTTTCAGCTAATCTTCCTTCTTGCATTAAACGAAAAGCTTTTCTGTAACCTAAAGCATAAAGCTCTGATCTATAGGAAAGTGTTTTAAAAAATATGTCTCCAGCATTTAGTGATTTAATAGGCAATCCATTTAAAGTTGCTATCTTACCAATAACATCGACACCTTTTGCAAGTGTATTATTTTTAACTCCCAAACCAGATGAAGTGAAAACACTCATAGGAGCCTCGACTTTAGAACCAGCTACTAAAGTTTGTTCACCATTTAACGCTTTAAAAAACATCTCGATCGCCTCACCATAAGCCATCTTCATTCCATAGTGTTTGGCATATCCTTCAAAGTGTGCAACACCATCTTTTTTATTAATGAGTCTAGTCCAGTTAGATGCTAAATTTCTTTCAGCTATAGAACTGTATAAAGTAAATGTATTACCACTTATGTTTTTAACGTGAGTAATAGGATTTGATAAAATTAAATTGATAAAACTTTCGTAGGCAGCATCTGATAATTTACCTAATTTAGCCCACATATCTCCATCACCAATAAATTGACCTCTTTTATTTTTTTCTAAAGATAAATACATTTTAGCTGTTTTAGCAATATCTGATGATCCTCCCATTTTCTCAATAGTATGAGCCATGTTTAGTTCAGCAAATTGTGAATCGCTAAATCTTACAGAGTTAGCCGTAAGCTGCCATTCTCTTAAAGCTCGACCAGCATCAGATCTTAAACCTGATAATTTTTGATGTAGATTAGCAACTAAAGCCATTTCTTGTCTAAATAAAACTTTATCAGCATCAGTTCCATTTACAGCTTTTTTTGCTAGCTCATCTAATTGCTCTGCTTTGTAAACATAAAAATCTCTAAAAGCTCTTATCTTTGATGGTGGAGGAATTTCTCCTGGCTTTGTTGCAAGAAATTCAAATTGTAATTTAGATCTATCTTTGCCTACTAAATTAGCTAACTCGTTAATATCTGTATCTTTTGTTTTTGTAGTAAGTTTTTTTGAATAAAGTTTTTCGTGAGCTGCGATCATGTCATAAATACTTTGATCGCTTTCTATATATTTAATATTAAAAGTATCTAAATGTTTTGAATTTTTATAAACACTTGTAGAACCAGGTTTAACAAGATCTAAAATAACTTGTTCTTCTTTTGGTGTAGGTTTGATTAAGTAATTATTTTTCTTAGGTACTGCCGTTCCTTCACCAGAGATTATGTTTCCACCTTCTGCTTGAGCTACACCTTCTGTCGTTTCAAAGGCTTGTTCTTTAACAATAGATTTTTCCTCTATCTTCTTAGGTTTTCCTTTAGACTTTTCTAATATATCGCTTGTTGTTTTAAGGATATTAGAAACTATAGGTTTTGTTAAATCTACAGCTGCCTTAACAGGTTTTTTTACAATTTCTTTTAATACTGGTCCAACCATGTTTGATTTTATTGGGATAAGATTTATCCCATTTTCCTTTCTCTTATACTAATAATTGTTTGTTGTGTAGTGCTATTTATAAACTTCTATGCCTTTTTTTTCTGTCTGAATAACAGCGCCTTTTCTAACAGTTCCTGTTTTAATTGTTGCTGATCCTGCAGCCTGTGGAGAAACAACATCATAAACATACTGAATTCTACCATCTAAATCTTTGCTAAAATATTTGTCAGGAATTAATCTACCTGTAATTAATCCTCTTTTTAAATTTTTCATTCTTGCTGTATTAGTGGGAGCCTTAGCGTAAACCACTTTTACTTTATAACCATCATTAGCAAAATTATTAATGACACTCATAACTTTTTCTTCACTATGACCAATGATTGGATAAACAATATTATCGCCTGCATCTTTAGCTTTATTTAAAACTTGTTCAGTTAAATATTTACCTTCTTCATGAACAGCAGAAGTTGCTGATAAATTTTTCTTACCTAGCATAGCCTTTTTAAAATGATCTGAGTCTATAACTTTAGCACCAAAGTGATCTGCAATAACTTTTCCTTTAACTGATTTACCTGATGCTGGAGAACCTAACATGATATGGATTATTTTATCTTTATTAACAGCTCCTTGCCCGTAGTAATGACCAATAGCATTTTCGTAACCTTTAATTGTAGTTCCATCAAAGCTAAACACTCTACTTTGCTGCCATGTAGGATCCATAATTTTATTAGCTGTTGATCCTAGTTCTCCTGTTTTTTGTTTTTCAACTAACTCTTTGATGTTTTTATCAGTTTTAATATTTTCAATTATTTCATCTGAAGGATTGTTTATATTTTTAACTACCTTGGTAGCTGTAGCTATATCGTCTTGATCTGGGTATTTTTTAGGAAAGACACCAAGTATTTTTTTATCTTGTTGTTTAACAATACCTTCAGATAATTCTTTAATATCTTTTTCTTCTCTTAAATATTTTTGTTTCTGAGATCTATCCATCCTAGAAACTTTCCAATGCTTATAAACTTCTTTTATTTTTCCAAATAATTTTTCAAATAATAAACCATCAGTAGCTCTAGCGCTCATATCAAGCATGCCTTCAACACTTACACCAGGTACTTTTTCATCGAACTGTCTTAATGATTTTAAAAATTTAGTATCACCAATAGCTTTTGAATACATATCGCTAACTAGCAATTCTTCATTTTTAAAGCCCATTCCTGATGCGAACATCCAGGCTAATAGATTTGCTTTTTGAACTCCAAAGCCACCTTGTAAAAATCTGGCTCTTGCTAAGAATAAATACGGAGCAGCTTGAAACATATATGTAGTTAATTGATTAGCAAAAGTTTTATCTCTTTCTGCATCAAGCTGATGCACTCTTTTAGATAAATCTCTTAAAGACATATTGAAGGGTCCAGGTGCAAGATTTGCCTCAGCCACTTCATCAACGAAAGGTTTTAAACCAGGGAAAACAGAAGTGGTTGAACCTACCCCATTTTCTATTCCTTTAAAAATTCCATAAATAGCATCCTCTGGAAGGTTTGCTACAAATTTAGGTAAGTGTTCTACAAAGAAATCTTTACTTAGTTCAGCAGCTTTACTAGCTACTTTACTTTCTACCTCAGTATGAAAGGGTAAAGGTTGCTCTATATCTAATTCTTTATCATCATACTTAGAATAAAACTTACCTGTATCAGCTCCTAGCTCATCAGCCTTTTTAAATGCCTCAGAGTTAAGAGTGTTTTCCTGATCGTATATTGGTTTTAATATACTTTTTTCTAAGCTTTCAGTTACGTTTAGTTCCATTATTTTTTCTTCATTAAGTTACTTATAATTGACGAGAATCCTCCTGCATTTTCACCTGAAGCAAAACTCAATCTTTCTTCTGGTTTAATTGAAAGATCTGATAAAGCGTATTTATATCTCATATCAAATAACTTTTGAGCTTTACCAAGGTTATCCATTTCAAATACAAATTGGTCGTGATTTAATTTTCCATCTCTATACATCTCTGCCATTTTGGTTTTATTCTCTATAAAGTATTTTGATCCACCAGCTGCTATGATTTGAGATGACCAATCCGATTCTTCTTGAAAACTAGGTAAAGGAAAGATTGACATATTAGGTAGAGCTGCTCCTGGATTAAACTTAGCTATTGTTTCAAATAAAGCATCTTCACTATTAATACCTTCATTCATAACTAAATTATCGTAATACTCTATAGCTTGAGATCCTATAGCCTTAACAGTTCTTGCATCTTCTCCTACCTCAAATTCATAACTTTCACTTGCAAAGAAAACTGCTTTTAATGTTGAGTAGTTAGATTTGTATTCATTATAAAGTTTACTATCTTTTTTAAGAGCGTTAATTTTTTTTAATGCTCTTCCTGTAGCCTCAGCAGATAAACCTAAGAAAGTAAGATCTGACTCTTTAACCTGCACTCTTTTAGAAAGAGCTTGTAATTCTATTGGAGAATCTGAACTAAAAATTTCTTCGTTAATATCTTCAGTAAGTCTTTCATCATTCAAAGGAACTACTCCAGCTCTATAATCAATAAGCTTATGATACATAGTTTCATCAATATCATTATTAACAAAAGCTCTTTTAATATCCTTATAGTGAATTAGCTTATCTGAAAAATCAGGATTATCTGCGTTTTCATGAAAATTTTTTATTCTTACTGCAATCTCGGCAAAGTTATGAGCTTGATCTCCAAGATTTTTAGCATCTATAATTTCTTGGTCTTGAATTTCAGATTCTATATTAGCAGCATGATTTTCATAAGCTTTTTCTAAAATCCATTCAGCCGTTTTAGTATCTTTAATATTTTTTAAAGTGTGTTTAGGATTATCAATAATTGATTTAGGATCATTAGAAGCTAAAGCAATACCCATATTCTCCTGAATCTTTTGTTTGTTTGCCTCTTTTTTCTTAATCCATTCAGCGGGTTTATAAAATAATTTATTATTAGAATTATTAAAATAATTATCAAGATAAGTTATAGATTCGTTGACTTGATTTCGATTGGTTGAAGATGCAACAATTTGTTGATGTTTGTTTATAGCAATTTCATCTGTAGCTACTTTTTCATCAAGAATATTTTAGTTATAGTCTTTTGTAAATCTAATCCTAAAGTGGATTGCTTGCTTGCGAACCAGGAATTAACTTTTCTTTTAACAGATGAATTTTCTTTAAGTAACATCTGATCTTTCATAATACTGGTAGTTAAATTAAATGAAGATAAGTCTTTAATGTTGTTAGATCTTTCGTAATTAAGAGTTAATTGACCCATATTCTTTTCAAGACCAGCGGAAATAGATGCTGCTTTATTAGCATCTTTAGTCTTTTTAACTACTGCCCATAAATTAACTGCTGCGTCTCCAGCTCCTGCTGCCGATTTAGTTGTTGAGGCATAAATAGAGCTTGGTGAGATAGCAAGTTTAGATGCTGATACATTAGTTGATTTTGTATCTATTTGTGCCTGTGATCTATAAAGTTTAATAGCCATTAAGTCGCTCCATATACAGTTGCGCCAGTAGTAAGTAGAGATTGACCAGCATCGTAGTAGCTCTGTTGTTTTTTAAGTTTGCCTTCCCATTGAGCTAACATGCCTTCTGTCTCTCTCATTAATGCTGCGTTCTCAGATCTTGATTTAGCGTTTACTGCATTAAATTTCAAAATCTCAGCATCAGTTTTTAATTCATAGTCTTGGTCAATAAACGCTTCCATAGGAGTACCTTCCATAGTAACTCCACTTTTTAAATAAGAAACTGTTAATTGATCTCTAATTTGTTCAGCAGTTTTATCAAATTTAGGTTGCTCAAATTTTTCATAAAAATTCCAAGCTTGATCTCTTTCTTGCCTAATAATAGAGGCATCTCTATCTGCAAGATTTTTATTGTAAGTTCCTAATTGCTTTGCTGCTTTTCCACCTTGTAAAATACTAATAAATGACATTAATAAACCTTTGCGTATAAGTAATAATCTGAACCATCTGGTCCATATTGTTTCATTAAACCTTCTCTTTTAAATCCTAACCACTCTGCAAATCTAATTGCTTTTTGACAATCAGCTTTCACACCCGTTTGAATCCTTTTAATATTATTATTTGTTGCCAAATAATCCGTTCTAACCTTGATAGCTCTAGCGCAAGTAATAGGATATTTCCAAATTTCCTTACTTGCGATAACCCAACCCTCAGCTACGTTATCCCAAAGATGATTTACACCTCCTGCCGCAATAGGTTTGTTATTAACTAAACCAGTAAACGACATTCCAATCTCTTCGACAGCGACAACATACTTTTGATGTTCTGGTCTTAATTCCAGAGCTGGTTCATTTATTCCTAATTCAAGAATAATTTTAGCATGCTCGCTTTTAAAAGGTATAATTTCAACTTTAGACATTCTCTGTTTCCAACCTAGGATAAATTCCTAGAATTGTCATTGGCAGAGCTTGTGGTTGTTGAACGTAAACTAATCCCTCTGTACCATAGTCTGAGTCAAATTCTATAAATTTATCTCCTGTAAACAGCGGTACGGGTAAATTCATACTTGCCGAGCTATCTCTAAAATTAATAGCAGTTAGATTGTCAACATTGGGTCCAACGCTGGCTCCAACTGTTTCATGAAATCTAACCGACAAATCATAAATTCTTTTTGTTTTTGTTTGTGTTGTTTCTGAATATCCTTCATCTAATCTCATGGTTTGTAAATCAGATGAATATAATAATCCTATCTTAGCTTCTTCAGATGATGTGTCTATCGTAACAGCTCCCGATGATACTGTTTTATTATTTTGTGCAGCACCATCTCCTACAATCGCCACTTGTTCTCCCTCTAAATGATCTAAACCTGTTAAAGAGGTTGTGGATCCTCCACTATAAGTTAAGCCAGAATCTACATAATGAAATGCAGTTAAATCTTTACTAAAATTAAATGGAGTAAAATATTCAACATATCTTCTTACTGCTCCATTAATCCATCTTTTAATTATAACCCAAACTTGATCTTCATCTGCATCGCCATTAATAATAGCAACGCTTTCTACTTCTGCATGTTTTAAAATATTATCTGTTTGTTCTGAAGTATGAGCTGCTGTTAGATTTACAGGAGTTAATAAATCAGATTTAGCATAAAGCTGAAATTGATTATCATCTACTTTACCAACATAATATTTTGTATTTTCAGATAATCCTGTAATTGATGTTCCAGTATTATCATAATAAATAATTTCTCCAGATTGCAAACCATGTGCAACAGAATAAATTATATCTGTCTGAATATTAACACCTTGATAAATATATTGTGTTGTATCAGAACTAGGAGCGGAAGTTAAACTAATAGCTGTGCCAGCTGTTGCGTTTGCTGCAGTAGTGGCTAGTTTAATGGTATTGCTATCTGATGCAATCGTGTAATAAAGACTTGAATTATTTAATCCACCAATAGCATTAGAACCAGCGTAGTAATAAACGGGATCAGCTGTAGATAAACCATGAGAAGTTAAAGTAATTGTATTATTGGTTGTACTAACTATTGTGGAATTAGATGTAAAAGAAATTTGTTGTTGTATAATATTTTTTGTAGTATCAGACTTCCCGCCAAAGATATGACGATGCCAGGCTACTACTTGCTCTAATCGATTGTATGTTAGACCTGCTAGCACTCCATCGGTTCTAACACACCAGACTACCGAATAAGGCTCCTGCTGGTAATCCATTTGAGTAATACCCGATTCCGTTATATGTTCTGACAATATAGTCATATCAGGAGCCTGATAACCATCTGTGTCAAAATTATATGCTAGCTCTCGTATCTTTCTCTTCGCTCTTTGAAGAAAGATTGTAGCATTACCAATCGATAGCGCATCTACTCCTGCACTTCCGTAATTAGATTGTTTTCTAATATTAATATTTGTTGGTGTTATTGCGTCTTGTGCCGAACCAGAACTCACAGCATATTCACCGCCTGTTGTCATACAGATTAAAGTTCTTGTAGCTTTTAAAGATTTAATGGCATTTACTTGATTAGATGCAATCGTATAAACCATAGCATCACTTGCATTGGTTCCAGATGTCATATTCTCATAATCACCAGACTTTGAAAAAAATAAAGTTTGAGGTTGATCTGTTGTGCTGGCAAATACTAATCGTTGTTCAAAGAAAGATACACTTGAAGGATGACCTGTGGTATCTGAAAAAGAACCAAGTTGCCAACTTGCAGTAGCATCGGTATTTGCAAAGGCTTTAGTAATTGTGCAAACTACAACTGTTGTATTAGTTCTTCCTGTAATAACTGCTTCACCACTATTAAATTTTAAAATTCTTCCGACATCCGTTGTCGCCCAACCTACTCCACCATTAATACCAACTATAGCACTAGCTGTAAAATTGACGCTAGTTCCAGTACCTGAAGAAGCTGGAGTTATAGTTGTTGTTGTGGTGTTGGCATCCATGTAGGGTCCAGTCTCTGCAAAATCGACTTCTGATAATGTCCAGGAAGTATGACCCGTTCTTGTAAGTTTTGAAACTTCGTGGCTGCTGTGGCAAATATACATGGTGTCAGCAGATTGTGCAAATTTCAAATCAAATAGTTGTGCTGTTGTATAGCTAGTTGTGATTTGATAAATTTTGTTAGCTGTTCCTGCTGAAGAATAAGTTGTATAGCTAGATGAATTTATATCTGTGCCATCAACGTCTTGTAGTTCAAAAGTATTGGTAGTTTTATCGGCAACTTTAAATGTTTTACCATTTACCTCTGTCATTCCTACAACACTTGTAATAGTTACAAAATCTCCATTTGAATAACCATGAGAGCTAGAGGTAACCACAGCTGGATTAGCTTTGGTAATAGCAGTAATTGTTTTATCACCTTCTGTAATTTGACCATTATCTTTAAAGAAACGAATATACTGATTACCAAATTCTAATATGTAGGTTTGTTCAGTAGAAAATTCAAAAGGAATAAGTCTTGTTTTATTCGCGGATGTTTTTATTTCAGATACAAAATAAGTTCCTGGTCGTCTTGTAGCTGGTCCATGAGGAAGTACCACAAAGTTTTCTAGTTTTGTGCATCCACTAAAGTATTTCTGAAAGTCTGTTCTTCCCTCCATACGAGAAGAAAGCTCCCCAGCACTAAAGCTGGGAACTGATAAAAGTTGTTTTCCCATTTTATGTTCTTGAATTTATAAAGTCGTCTGATTGTATTTGATCTGTTGGTCCAAGTGTTTGATCTGTATTAATACCACCTTCTCCTGCGTCTGTGTGTCTTGCTTCAGATAATTTGAATTGATATTTTTCGTTAAACATTTTTGTTACTTGTAGATTGGCAGTAATTGAATAAGCCATGTCTGCAGCTAAAGCTGCTGAGATTGTTTCTCTTAGTAACACATCCATTTCATTTGGATCTGTAATTTGAGAAAGATAAATTAAATAAAGCGATGATTCAGTTGATAATATTTTTCTACCTTCAACTTTAAAATTAGTGTCGTAAGCATTAATACCTAAAACTCTTAAACAATCACTAGGTAGAGTATATGAATAAGTAAAACCCCAAATTGGAGTATCACTATCTTGTGCTAATAAAATTCTTTTAACTAAGCAGTTCCAGGGATGTGATCTAAATACCGAATCTCTAACTGTTGAATATCTTTCATTGCATATTCTTGCGTTTTTAGAATTTTCAGTAAGAGCTGTAATAGAACTAGCTCCTAGTTGATTAAGTGCAGAATTACAAATTGAAATTACTGATGCCATTTTTATTCCTTAAAAATTTTGTTTGGATTATAGGCGAGTTAAGTTTCCCGCTCCCGCCTATAAATTTATTGCCTAGTTACAAACGTAGTGAATGTTGAAAGACATATCGCCTTCAGTTCCACCCGCAGCAGCCATAGTAGCCGCTATGTAGTAGAAACCTCCAGGGTC
>Ga0098052_1002450_pt1 | contig 11238 bp, 9 predicted proteins | sample 15_taG_FD_81591 | JGI IMG/M metagenome (GOLD analysis project Ga0098052, IMG submission 81591) | Marine viral communities from the Subarctic Pacific Ocean - 15_ETSP_OMZ_AT15312 metaG | ecosystem: Environmental > Aquatic > Marine > Oceanic | place: Pacific Ocean | collected 2015-01-18 | reverse complement strand
TTAACCGAACAACAAAAGAAACAATTAGAGATATTAAAAGTTGAGGAACAATTAGCAGCAGCAGAGGTAAAATTAGGAGAGGCATTTAAAAATAGTGGTCAAGAAATAGGCATATTCTTTACACAATTACAAACTTTAGGTATTGAGGCAATTGTATCAGTTATTGATGATGTTAAAGAGGGCTTTGATGAACTTACGCCATTATTTAATGAAGCTAAACAACTGATAACTGAATTAGCTGAAAGTTTAGGATTGGGTGGTGATGGTTTAACGGATTTCTTAAAGAAGTTTAATCCTGTAACATTAGCAATTGAACAAGGAATTTTCTTTTGGAAGATATTTCTAAACACTATTATCTTTGTTGTAGATATTCTTAAAACAACTATTGATGTTACTAAACAAGTAGGTAATGCGTTAATTGATTTTGCTACAAGTTTTAGCCCTGTCAATGATATTGTAGAAGGTTTCACAATGCTTTTTAAAGATTTATTCAGTGTGTTTTCACAAGCACCTCAGTTTTTAAGTGGTTTACAGGCAGCATTCTTTGAGACATTTAAACAGATACGAGAGTTATTTACAAATACAGTTGAAGTTATTAAATTAGGTATTGAGGGAGCATTTAGTTTAGATTTAGCGAAAGTAAGGCAGGCTATTGCATTAAGTGGTAAAGGCGTTACAAATGCAGGAAAAGAAATAGCAAAAGCATTTCAAAAAGGGTTTGATGAAACAGCACCAATTACAACTGCTATTAAAAAGGATACACAAAACGCTGTAAAAGAGTTAGAAAAATCTAATAAGCAAATTGCAGCTAAAACAACTGAGCAAAAGAAAAAAGATAAGGACACAAAAGATAAGGCTTTTCAACAGGAACTAAAAACCATAAATGATGAGGCTGCTCAAAAAGAAAGCTTACTAAAACAACAAAGAACTGACCAATTAATTTCAGAGCAAGAATTTCAAGATGAATTACTAATATTGAAGTTGGAAAGGTTAGAAGCTGAAAAAGAATTACTAGAAGCTTCAGGAAAAGATACAATAGCAGTTCAGAAACAAATTGATGACTTGTTACTAAATGAACAAAAGAAAAGTGAAAAAGCAGGTATTGAGCAACAAAAGGCAGCAGCAAAAGAGAGTGAAAGAATTGACAAAGAAAAGGCAGCGAGAAAGAAAAAGCAGGAAGAACAAGAACGACAAGATAGAGCAGATAGGGCAAACGATCCGTTAGTACAAGCAGGATTAGATGGTTTGCAAAGTAGAATAGAAAATGAGTCTGTATTGGCGGGTGTTGTAGCGTTTAGAGCAAGTTTAGAGAATGGTGATGATTTACAAACAGCTTTAAGTAATGGAGGAAAAGCAGTAGCAGCAGCAAAAGTATTTGAAGTAGCAGCAACAGGTTTTCATGATGGTGGTTATACAGGTGATGGTAATGAATATGATGCGGCAGGTATTGTACATAAAGGGGAGTTTGTGAATACTAAACAGCAAACAACTAAGTACAATATGAGGGGTTGGAGTGCTAAAGATTTTGATAATGCAGTAGATAACGGGTATTTTAATCAATTTGCAGATGTTAATAATGCCACTGCTGAACAATTGAACGTTAATAAACAAATAGTAGTTAATAATAATAATAAGGAGGTAGTTGATAAAATAGAATGGTTGGCGTCACAATTCCCTAAAGAACAACTAAAAGAGGTTGGAGGAGTGATACAACATACTGTTACGCAAGGTCAGACTACTAAGACAACTAAGTTTCAAACACGATCAGTAAGATAACCAAATTAAGAAAGGATGAATGAAGCAATGGATAAAATGTTACAAGGTTTAAATATTGATGGGCTTGTTGATAAAATGAGCTCTTTACAAAAAACACATGTAACAGTTGGAAGTATCACATTTGAAAAGGCAGATTTAAAAAGAGCTGAACCAATTAACGAAGGTGAGGGTAATTTTACTAAAGTAACTTGGCAAGATGGTACTACATCTACTATAAAAGTATCAAAGCATCAATTTGATAAAGAATTTAATAAATAATATATGAGTGTAAGTGTAAACATATCGAATAAAAAAACATTTCCTATACAAAATAGTGAAGAGCCTACATTGGATTTTACATACAATCAATTTAGTCCTAATCCTACCTTTGTTAGTTCGTTTTTAGCTCAATTTGTTTGCACTCCTTCATTTGATCCAATTAGCTTTATAAAAAGCGAGATGGGTATTAATGGTGTTTCTCAAAATTTAGAGGCTGCATTAAATGTTGATGATATTATAACAATTCCAGGACAATTAAATTTATCAAGTCCTGAGAACTCATTTATATTTGGGCAGGGGCAAAAGTCACAATTTGACATAAAATTCGAGCCTTATCCAAACACGTTTTTTGATAAGTCGGAGAAATTAAGCCTTTTAAGATTTAGTAAACAAAAGGATTGGGTTGAAGTAAGTTATGTAACAGAGAGAAATAGTGTATTAGAGGATTTTATACTATTAGTTGTAACTACACAAACATTAATTGAAGCAGCAAGAGCAGTTTATAATTTATTTGAAGTAGCAAAAGAGGCTATTAGTAGCGGGTTTGATAGTTTAAGTGCAGCCGTAAAGACTATTTTAAAGTTAGCTATGAATGTTATTTATACAGCAGCCATATTAGTTGCCTTGAATGAATTATTGAGACAAGCGTCTGAAATACTATTTGATAAGCCTAAGAAGTTAAACGCACTTGATGTTTGGAAAACTTTTGAGGATGGATGTAGTTATTTGGGTTATAAATTTGAGTCATCTTTAAGAGACACATACAAAGATTTAGTGTTTGTTGCTAATACGACAACTGGAGGAAGGACGTTTGGAAATGCTATTAACATTCCTACACCTAATTATAGTTTTTTACAGTTTATTGAGAATATAGGAGCTTTGTTTAATGCTAAATTGAAAGTGTTAGAGGATAGGGTGATATTTGAAACTGTTACTTTTTATGAGGATAACCCAAATACAGATATTAAACTATTAAACTTATATAATAATGGTAAATCATCATTTAATTTTTCAGACTTACCAGAAACAATAGTATTAAAATACGCTAAAGTAAGTGGTGATAATAATTACAAAACACATAGTTATACAGAGACTTACGGTTTAAAGAATGGTAACAACAAAACGTTTGGTGCTAAAAGCTCAATCGATGTGAATTTAGCATTTTCAAAAGGTGAGTACAAGGATGAGGAAAGCACAGCAGAAATAATATTTAATAGTATCTTTGATTTGTTGACAGGTTTAAGTAAAGGATATAAAACCCCAACAGGTAGCCGTATAGGTTTTTGGAAATTAGAGCAAAACATTGTTCCTCAAGATACTGTATTTATAAAGTTGAGTGATGGTAGAATGAGTGAGAAAACAAATACACTATTGAAACCTGAGCCTTTATTTAATGAGTTTTACACCAATGAAAGCCCTATAAATAATCAATTTACAATCGTGAGAGAAAGAGGATCGCAACCAATTTGCGGTGTAGATACAAACGTTTTAATCGAAAACAATGTTATAAGAGATTATGAAGGTAGAAGCATTATTGTAACTAAGAATTTAAGACAGTCACAGGATGGTTTATACGATATAGAATACAGAAGAAGGATGCAAGAAAGCGATTTTGGTTTTGTTGGGTCTGATTTAATAGAAGTTACTAAAACAACAGTAGAGGGTTAAAAATGGGATTTATATTAGACATATCAACAACACGTTTAAGAGCAGGGGATAGCATTGAATTCGTTCTAAATGTGGGAACTTATAAAGTAAATGTTATTAGTCCAACATTACAAACCTCAACACTAGAAGTAAAAGGAACAAGTGATATTGTACCAGCTTCTAACGAGTGGATTGCAGCAGTTGATAGATTAGAAAATGCGATAAGTCAAATTAACCCTGTTATTAGTGTTAGTAGTAATGCAACTGTTATTAGTATTACTTTTGAGGATGGGGTAACAGCAACATCATTTAATATTGATGATTCAAACGGATCTCTAATCTCTTTAGTACAAACAATTACAACGGGGGGAGTTGTTAATGCTTTAGGACCTGTTTTAGTGCCTAATATAACCGTAACTAGTACAAAACACAAGTTAATTGAATACGCTAATTATACAGATTTAAACTATCCACATGGAAACATGGGGGATAAATTAGAGACTATTATTAACTTTACAAGTGCAGGTAGTTTTGTAACATTAGATTTTTATTACGGTTGGACGGATAATAATACAGTTACTTATCCATTAGCAGGACAAAGTATTTTTCAAATTGATCAAAGTTTATTTACTGACATTACCACAGGTGCGTTACAAAAATACACAGGTGATACAAGTAGTATAAGTGCTGTACAACCATTACAAGGCGATAAAGTAGAAAGTATTAATCTAGTTAATGCAGGGGGAAATGATTATACTTTAACAATAGTACACTATATTCCTATTTTGCCTCGTCCTAGTGATAGAACAGTAGATGATAAACTAAATAAACCTGTTGAGATTGAAACAAGTTTAAAGATGCTTTATCAAATTGATTTAAAAGCAGATTTATTAGAACCAAATGCACAGGAATCTACATCTAAGCAAAACTTAACACAGTTTGTAGGAAATGGAAATATTGGGTATTTCAATGAAGTTTATCAAACAGGGCAGCAATTTTACACGCTTAATAACTTTGTTTGGAATAATACAGATGATGAATTGAATAGTGGTTTTGTTAGTGCAGGAACAATTACACTAGGAAAGATTGCAGGTTCTTTTGATGCTAATCACGATTTAATAATTAAGATACAAAAACTAACAGATGTATTTGAACAAGATGAAACCCAATTAGAAAACTATAATTTTGATAGTGTACAAATAAAATTAGATAGTACACCTTCATCTAGTACAATATTAACAAATGTAACAGGCGGTTTTAGTGGATCAACTGCAACAATTAATTTTAATGTAGCAGCAGGAACAGTAACAAGTGCTTATGCTATTTGGGTATCAGTAGCAGATGGAACAGCAAATAAAGGTAACCAAAACATATTATTAAAAGTAAGTGATGCTATTAATGCAGCCGATGATACTACGGTAATATTTGGTACTTATCCAGGTGCACCAAAAGCAGAGTATAATTACAATTATCATTACCTTGATAGTATTGCTGATTCGTTCAATGAGGTTAAAAGTTATATTGATGACTTTGTTATCAGTCGATTTAGAATAGAGGATTTAAACACAAGTATAAACACTTTACAATCTATAAATATTAGAATTAGAGCAGGTAATAGTGTTTTAGAGTCTTATACTATTTCTGTGAGTGATTTTGTAGGAGGTAGCGTAACAATTGAGAGAGACTTTAATTTATTACAATCTGATACTAGAAAAAATATTACTTTTACAGATAATTTAGACGGTACAATTGACGTTGTTTATCCTTTTCAAATATTAGGTACTTGGGTAGATAGTGAGAATATCGTGCAAGAAACAAGAGCTACTTACATTCAAGATACAGTTGTGGGAGAATTAGAGTTTACAAACAATTGGATTAGTCCTGTATTTCAATTAGGGCATTACAATTTATCTAAAAACAATCCGTCAGATCCACAGGTAACACTACCGCCAACAACGATTAAATATTATAATGAAGCAGGAACAAGTGAGGTAGGTGTAATATTAAGCAATGCAAAAACATTAGTAGTAGCAACTTTTGAAGAAGATAACTTAAATGATTTCTTAGCTGATCCTGCTGCACCGTTTACATATCCCGATAATACACCGATAGAGAACTATTTAACCGCTTATTTTGGTTTAAATACTAATAACAATGCACAAGGTGAGTATTATAGGTTTCACAATTTAAGAGATAATGAGCAAAGTATGTGGGAATCTGTGCAAGTTGGGTATTATGCTGAATTAATCAGAATTGATGTTGATACAGCAACATTAACAGCAGTATTAGATAACGTGAAGATAAAAAATACATTCGGGGAGGATTTTACATGTTTAAAAGTTACAGCTAGATTAGATAAAATACAAACAGCAGCAGTAATTGAAAAAGCCTATAAGAATAATAGTTATACAGAGGGATATAGTTAAAATATAATAATATGGCAATAAATAACAGAGCAACAAATCAGACAACAATTAATACAAATATACCTGATAATACAACTGAATTAATTACACCTGCATTAGATCGAGAAGCAAGAACAGATTTAAACGATTCAATGTTTAACAAGATTGATGAACCTAGAGATCAAGCACAAGATATTGTGTATGTTTCACCTGACGGATTAGTTACAGGTAAAAATGGTGATCAATCGAGTTGTTTTTCTACGTTTGCCTCTGCAATATCAGCAGTACCAGGAGGAGGTATAGTAAAAGCGTTAGGCGGTGATTACACAGAAAGCATTGTACTAAATAAAGAAGGTATTACTTTAGATATTTCAGGGTGCAGATTGACAGGGAGAATTGTTATTGGAGAAAGAAATCTTACTATAAACGCAAGAGGTGCGTTAATTACAGGTAATGGATCACAAAATATTATAGATAGCAATACATTTCCTACTAATCAATCGGGGTTAAGGGTTATAGGGGGAGTTTGGAATGGATTAACTCAACCCGTAGCAAGAATTCAAGATCAAGTTTCTGGGTGTTTTTTTAGAAATTGCGTATTTACAAGTTCTATATTAGGAAATGTAGTTTTAATAGAAAGTCAAGAAGCTAACTTCCAAAACTGTATAATAAATGCAACTAACGCTGGTAATGCTTACGCCGTTTTTGTTGAGGGGGTTGATGCTTTAGTTAGATTGTATAATTGTTTTATTACATCTACTGGAGGAAACGCCGTTGGTGTATTTGCTGATTCAACTTTAAGGATTACTAAAGGAAGTTTAACAGGGGGAAATTACGGTTTATTCACAACTAATACAGTGGGTAATACTGTTGATTTAATTGCAGAGGATGTTACAATTATTGGAGGCTCAAACTACGCAGTATATTTAGATCAATTAACAGATAATGTAAGGTTTACAAGGTGTTTAATTGCTGCTACATCTGACATTGAAGCTGTAAGATTAGATACCAATAGAAGTGTAGGTAAGGACACGTTATTTGAGTATTGTACATTCTTTGCAGGTCCTACAAAACAAATATTTTCACAAGCTGAATCAGACACAAGTGTTACTTATGTAAATAAATGTTCTTTTAATAAGGTTGCTTTCGTTTATACTGCACAAATAATAGAAACAGATACATGTTATCAACCTAATACACCATTAATATTATAATTATGAGCTTAAAAATAACAAACGCAAACGGTTTTAAAATAGGGGGAATATTAAACCCTTCAATACAAGAAATATATGTTCGTGTGTTGGTTGATATGACTAAACAAAGAAAGGTAGTTGACGTATCTACATCAACAATTACGCATTTAGAAATAAAATCAGAAGCTAGAATTACGTTAGATGGTGGTTTTTTTGATGAGAATATACAAGTTGACTTTATATTTAAAAACTATTGGCTTAAATACAGGGCAAATGTATCAGATATGAATGAACAATATTTAGAGATAGAAAATGATTTGAAAACAAAACTTATCGTTGACAATCCAGAATGGGATGGCAAAATAACAATTGTAACTTTAGGTTTGGGGTAATATGGCAACAACAACATTTACAGGTGACGGATTAATAGACTTTTACGGTACAAACGCTCTTGATGAGTGTGTACCGTTTAATAATGGTAGTATAGCGACACAAATTATTGGCTTAGTGCCTTGTACGTTTATTGACACAAGCAATTGTACTACTGATTGTTTTACTGTTCCTGCTGTGAGTGGTGATAACAATAGTTTTTTGTTCAATTTTAACCCTTCAGTTACATCTGCAGATTTTAGGTTATTCAAGCAAGACATTAATAGTGATTTTGTACAAGTAGCTCTATTGAGTAGTAATGAGGGTGAAACTTTTGATTTAGGTTTTAGCTCAAATTATCCAAGATATGCAGGGTATCGTTTAGATTGGGAGAAGATACACACATTATACGGTGCAGGAACTTATAAATTTGTTGTTTGGAATATTGACTTAGAACAGTCTTTACAATCTTATCCTTTTAATTTAAAGGATGATACATGTGATAATAAAGACGGTACAAGTTATTTAGAGGTTACTAACAAAGGAATATTTAACAATTGGAAGTACACAAAGGATAATGAAAGCTTAAAAGTGTTCGATTTAGAGAATCTTGAATGGTTAGATAGTTGTAGGTATTTTGGAAAAGTTGTAAACACTGAACTAGAGCAGAACATAGAAGAAATACAGTATTCTAACAGTCGTAAAGAAACGATCTATAACGAAGGTGTACAAAACTACGATTTAAACGTGTTTAAGTGTGACTACGAACTATTTAAGCGTATTTTACATTATCTTAAAGGGAAGGATATTAAACTAACAAATAACAACCTTGATAGAGAGTATATTTTAAATAAACAAAATGTAATCTTAACAGGTGAGAGTAGTAGTCAAAAGTTTCCTAAAAACAACTTAATTTATCAAGTTCAGATTAAATTTAAAGATGAATTTGCAGATAGATATAAAGTTTGTGATTAATGAATTTTAATTAAACGTTTAATTTTAAATATAATAATTATGGCAGTTAAAACATGTCAATGTCCATTGGACGCAGTAATTCCTGATTTAATTGATTTAGATTGTCCTGCTAAGTTTGGGCAAATTGGTAAAATCGCTTTTCAACAAGTAGATCAACCATTTACAGATATTACAGATCAATCAGAATGGATTGCAGCTATTGCAGCATCAGATGATACAAAAGTGCAAATGTCACCAATTGTACACAATCAAGAGGCTACACCAGCAGAGCCAACAGTAGTAGGTGGGGCAGGAAGTAATGAGGTTTACAACGGCACAGTAGATTATATTGGTGAGGGATTTTATCAGATGTCTTTCGATTTACGTAATCCAACTCCTCAAGTCTTAGATGCTTTAGCAGCTTATGAGTGCGAAACTTCTAGAATTGGCGTTTACTTAGGTGGGTCAGATTTTGTGTTAAGTAATGGTGATGGTGCAGCTATTGAGATTAGCTCTTTCTTTATCCAAAAAACACCTGTGTTTAATGGTAATGTTAATGCTAATATTTCACAAATGATATTTGTATTCAAAAGATCTGACTGGTTCTCTAAAGGATTGGTTAATCCGATTGATTTTGATTTCACATCTTTAGTTAATGCGTAATGGCAAAAACTAAGATAAATATTAAATTAGTAACTTCTAAGGGTAAAACTTTAGAAGTTACTTCTATTGACCATGCAGAAAAGATATTATTATCTAAAAACAATGCAAAAGGGTTAATAAAATTAGACGATGAAAAATTTGAATTAACAAAAAATGGTCTTAGAAAAAAGTCAATTAAAGGAGATAATACAGAATCCGATAAACAGAAATAATTTAAGTGCTGCCTGTTTTCACGAACAAAGGTTACAAATGCACTTAGATACTTCTATCACAAAGCCTTCTGACAACGTAGCTTTTCAAGGGTGGTTAAGGTATATCTCTGATATTGCTCAAAACGATGATAAATTTGAATTGTTTCAGCAGTTAATTAAGTATCCTTTAGTAAGTACATCTTTAACCAATAATATTTATAGGAGGTTTAAGAAAGTGTTTTACGGTGCAGATAGTAGAAGGGATTTTGTTTTTGCTAATGACAATAATAAGACTGATTTTTTAAGCTATATAAGTAAGTATAAAAGTTATTTTAGTGAGCAGGGTTTTAAGTACTTTAAATTAAACCCTAATGGCTTTGTTGGAATTGATTACCCTATTGAGCAGAAAGGGAGTTTGCCAGATCCGTTTATTAACTTTATTAATGTGATAAATGTACATGATGCCTCTGTAAATATAGACGCTTCTGTAAATTGGATTGTAATTGATTTAGGGGAACAAAAATACAAGTTAATTGATAGTGAAAAGTTTGCGTTAGTTGATCATAAAGGGGATATATTACTAGATAGTGAAGGGAACGAAAAGGTAATGTATCACGAATTAGGTTATACACCTGTTCGCCAATTTTGGACCTCTAACATTAGTAATGATAATTTATTTTTAAAAGATGTTCCTTTAAATGCTTCTTTAGGGGATTGTGATTTTTTATTAACAGCAGATGTAGGTAAGGAGAATGTAGATTTATACGCTAAGTATCCATTTCTGTCTGTATTAGAAGATGATGAAACATACGAAGATTATGAGGAGACAGATATTGTAAATACTAATTTAACAGGTAATGCGGAAGTTGGTTATAGTAGGGGAAGTGTTAATGTTAGTGCTACTAATTATGTACTTAATAATGATAATGGATATAATGGTTTAGAAAGGAATTACTTTAATAGACCTTATCAAGAGAAAAACAAAAAGAACTTTAGATTATTTGGTACTATTATTAGCAGGAGACCGCCAAAGGAGGGAGAAACAGACATTCCAACACCTTTAGAAATAATCACACCTGATGTTAATATATTAAAACATTTAACAGAAGATGTTGAGTATAGAGAAGGTAAAATATTTGCTAATACTGTTGGATCACCTCAACAAACAGAGGGTAATGATAGTGCTAAGAATGAGAAACAAGTAAACTCACAATACGAGGGGCAGTTAGATGTAATCCTAGAGATTAAAAAGAACTTTGAGTCATTGGAGGAGTGGGTATATAAAACCATTGCATTAATGCGATACGATAAAGAGGATGTAAGTATTAATATAAACTATGGTACCCGCTTTTTCTTAAAATCTGTTGATGAATTAGAGCAAGAATTACAAACAGCTAAAGAAATTGGTGCTAGTGAAGGGTATGTATTATCTTTAATTGAGGAGGTAATTGATACTAAATATAAGAATTCACCAAGTGAGGCTAAGAAACAAAAAATATTACTTGCATTAGATCCGTTTCCAAGCATGAGTATTATGGAGATTGCAGATTTAATAAAAGCAGGTGTGCCAATTTCTACTGAAGATTTAACATTGAAAGCTAATTTCGGTAGTTTAGTAGGTGAATTACAGCGTAAGACAGGTACAGAGTTAGAAAATGAACCTTTTGACGCGAAAAATGTTAGTAAATTAAGAGAACAAATTAAGGAATTAACACAACTTAAATTAAATAATAATGGAGGAGAAGAAACCGACAGCAACACAGAAGCCTAAGCGTAAAAGAC
>Ga0098052_1002449_pt1 | contig 11239 bp, 1 predicted proteins | sample 15_taG_FD_81591 | JGI IMG/M metagenome (GOLD analysis project Ga0098052, IMG submission 81591) | Marine viral communities from the Subarctic Pacific Ocean - 15_ETSP_OMZ_AT15312 metaG | ecosystem: Environmental > Aquatic > Marine > Oceanic | place: Pacific Ocean | collected 2015-01-18 | reverse complement strand
GAGCCCGGGTGGATAGAAGTTTCAGCATGAAAGTATGGGCTAGTGTGTTTTGCCCCGTCGGCTTCGACATAGTTCATTGTATATATATTTGATGCGAACCTAGCATCAATAACATAGTCTTTTCCAGTGTGATCGTAAAAAGCGCTTATCGCTGATGCTCTCTCGGCAGATTTTTGGCGGTGTATTTCTTCATCAGTATGCGTCGACGGTATTTTTTGTCTTAAGTCGTCAGGAGTCACATTTGAACTTTTTAAAATTTCTAAATTTAAATCCATACTCATTGGGTCTGAGTTGCTGAACAAGCCCTTGACCGTTTGTACAATATGCTTGCTTTCTGCCTTTATTAAATACTCCAGCCCGCTTTGTTGTTCTCTGTAATAAGCTAGCTCAATATCCGACAGGCCTTCTTCTTTTCGCAATATATCGTTAGCAATATACGCAATCAAATTAATATCAACATCTTCTTTTATGTTGTTTACAATAATTTTAACTAGAATGTCATCTTTAACAATATCTGACAGGTCATAACTATCCCATGCTATAATACTGGATAAGCATACTTCTAATGTATATACTTTCACTAGCAGGATCACACACCCCTGCAGCATAGCGTTGCGGGCTGCGTTACTGTCTGAAGAGCTTTTTTCATACACATCGTGGCAAATAGATTTTTCGTAAAACGATGTTATCCTCTGTTTTACATCGTTAAGGTCAAAAAAGTCTGTTTCTGCGTCACTTAAATCATCGCGGGAATTTGGTGTGAAATAATCCAAACACCTAGGATCAACCTTACTAGAATTTAACGGATTATTAATTATTTTCTTCCATAATTTCTTCATCATTCCGCGCTGGTGGAGCCTGGAGTCTTTTAGTTTTGCAAAAGCCTGGTGTACGTGCGCCATTTGTAAAGAAGAAAAAGAGTTACTTGCTAAAACATGTCTAAATCTTTCTTCAAAGTTGCCAGTGCGGGAAAGAGGTAAGGCGTCGTCAGGCCTATATTCATTGTACATATCAATGAACCTACGAGAAAGTAGCTTTGCAAACATTTGAGCTTTAAGATTAAGTGGATTATATTCTTTATCGCCAGCAACGCCATACTTATAATCTCTTATTATTTTTGTAATCGGGGAAGAACCAGCGACGGGAGAATATATATCAGCTAAAAGATTCTGTATATCACCATCTAGTTTCTTTCCAAAATCAAAATTATATTTTTCTTTTCCGATAGGTGTATCATCGCCAATTATATGATTTTTATTATAGTTTGCCAAGCGGCCTTTTACAAACTTATACATATCTCTATAATCAACCAATTGAGCATTTACATTATTTTCTAAAGGCAGGGCAACATTTTGATATATTAGGCTTTCTTTTTTATTGACAAAGCTTAATTGTTTACTCAACGACATCATCTGTTCAGATGCATCGGCGCCTAGGGTAAAGCCATTTAATATTTTAGATGATAATTCAGTGCCGCTAAGACCTGCTACAGTCCTAGAAGACAATTCTGAAAAAGATGTATCTATTTTTATGATATCCGGATTATAATGCTTCGCTTGTGATAAAATTCTTTTTCCTGGAACATCGTACTTCCCCCATGATGCTTCTCCACTATCCGGATCATAGCTTCTTATAGGGTTCCTGTTTCGGGCGCTATGAAAGCCTAAATCTTGATTAAAATTGTTTTCGTCTATTAGTGACTTGTATAGCTCTGGACTAACTTTTTCCTTATCAGAAGAAAAGTAATTAATCATCTCGTCTTTCTCATACGATAAGGGGCTATCAGGATCAGGAAAGTATTGTTTAAAAACAGCAAATTGTGGCAAAAGCTGGTTGGCGTATTTAAGTGTCATTCGAGTTCCATCGCCTGTTACATAACAAACAGACGCCTCGCCTTTCATAAGCATTATACCCTCGATACCCTCAACGGGGCCAAAGCTAGGAAACAGGCCAGAAGTTCTGTGGGTCTCCAGTCCAAAGGCCTCTGCAACTGTCATTTGAGCGAAAGCAGAAAGAAGAGGCCGATCGTCATCCCAATTATCTTCAATTTCTTCGGAGTCTCCGGACTCGGAATCCATCTCTTCCTTAAGAGAGAGAAAATTATTATATACTTTTACTAAACCAGGAGAACGCCTTATAAGTTTCATAAACTCGCTTTCTTGGAAACTAAACGATCGAAAATCTGCGTTGCCCATAGAGTCGTCGACAGCTGTTGAGTTGATGCCAATTGTCGACATTAGCGCGTCGAGCAAGTCCTGTCGGGTGTCTCCAGTAGCCACCGGAAATGCAGTATCAGAATATTCTACATACAGGTGTTCGTCCATTGCTTCGTAAACATCAATGTCGTCTTCAGCGTCCCAAAACCAATCGTCCTGGTCTGGGTCAGTAAATTGGACAGATCGCCAGGAATATGTTTCGTATCGTACGCGCCACTTCGTGGTCTGCCCGGGCTCTGCGCCCTTCTCCACGGTACCGGTGATCATTCTCTCCCCTGGAATATTAAAATCCAATCTTTTCGCTGTAGTCGCTTCGATCGCGTCTTCCTCGCTCATGCTTGCGTCTGCAATCTCCAGCCAGTGTTTATGGAAGACCTTTTTTTCGCCTTTAAGGGTGCCGTAAAGAAGATTAGAAGACAGCTTTTCGTACCTAGCTCCAGTAAAATTTTGATAGGCAGCTTTCCAGCGGTCAAGATTCGTAGAAATATCTATTAATTTTGTACTTAGAGGATGCACTCGGCCCAATGCTGGAGGGAGTGGGCCTAGGCCGCGCCGGCCAGCCCTCCAGAGATCTACCTGGGTTAATACTATATCCTTCATGAATTTAGGCTTAACATCGCTGTTCAAGACTTTAATAATATAATCATTTATTTCATCGCCACCTGAATTTCGAACAAAATCTTCAGGCTTTTGAGAATCATTATTAATAGATGGGATCTCTCTTTTCATTTGTTGCCATAAAGACGATAAAGCTTGATTAACAACAAAACGTCTTTCTATAATATCATCGGCAGCGCCTCGTGCGCGTGGAAATGCAGAAGAATTACTAGTCCAACTTTTGAACAGCACTCCATAGTGCATAGGTTCAAAAAATGTTGAATTTTCAACAAAATTTTCATCCGGAGTTAAATCATTTTCCTCGTCTTCTGGCCAGCCATGATAAAATTTAGTCTTGGTATCGTCCAAGAGCCAGAGAACTTCTTTTTTATTAATTTCAGCGGCCTCATTGAACGTTTCAGGAAGATGATCAGGCTTAGCTACGCCAGTCCAAATATTATTTATGTATGCACCGTTTTTACCGCCATGGTGTCCGGTACTAAACCCACCATAGTGCATAAATTTATTATAAGTAATAGGATAAGTTTTGTGTGCACCTAGACGGCGTGAAGAGTTATCATAAGGATTTCCTATGAAAGCAAAACACATTTTAAAGTATGGACTCTTTGAATTATTAATAAAAGTTTTGTGCATTTCTTTCATTTTTTCAGGATCTGTGGCCGCGATGATTGCGCGCGGAGGGACTGAGAAAAACTCCAAAGAAACCAGGTCTTCCATTAATGAACCTTTAACCGTCGTTAATATATTATCAGTTACGCGAGACATTGTATCTTTTACGCCAGGGGGCATTTGAAAAAATCCGCCCTCGCCACATGGTGACGGCATGTTTGACATAGGGTCGATACCAAACATCCCCAATCCTGCGAGAGACATGATCTTATTTTTCAAATCATTTAGTTCATTTTGTATTTGTGCATCGCATTCCTCTTTTGTGAGGCCGGCCATCTGTAGCTCTTCGCACCTGGCATCGCTATCATAAATAGCGTTACATGCGTCAGTTATGATAGGGGTCGATGTAGAGATATATTTACAAATATCTAGATCTTCTTTTAAATCTGCGCCCACTTGTTCAAAAGCAACTCGAATTTCATATATTGTGTCAATACCAGCATTGTATATTATAGGCCATTTAATTTCCGTTCTTGCTAAACAGTCTTTGAGTGTCTGCTTTGACGCATTTCCACGAAGAATGGCGCACAGTTGGCCAGTCGACAAGCTATCAATAACATCTTTCATCCACTCAACAATATCTGCATCGGTTATCCCACTAAGCTTAGGTAGCGATGCGCGGCGGAGAGATGGGATTGATATTGATTCTGGGCGGCCGCCTAAAGATGGGTTTGGGCCGGGACCTTGGTCATGATTTTCTTCAATACACTTCTCTAGGGCCTCCTTGATGAGAAGGTGCACAATTTGGCCCAGAATCAAAGCTACCATAGATAAAATCATCATTAATAATTTCTTACCATAGTCGCCCATGTGGCTATCAGTGCCTAAATTGTCTGGGAACTTCAACGATGGGACTTTCATGCTGAATGCGCGTTTAAGCATATTCATAAAATCTCCCCACCACTCGCCAAAACTACCAAAAAGAGATTGAGAGTCCTTTAGCATAGACTCTAGATCCCCCAAGATATCGCCGACTACATACTCGCATAAAGAAACAACAGGGGCAATATTTGCTTTCATGTAGGCTAGCCATGATTTGGCGTCTGTTATGCTCACACTAAAATCTTCGCTGTTAGGAGGAGTCAGCGTTGCGCGGCCGTGTATAAACCCTCCGGAGTCTCTAAAAGAATTAGGATCTGCAGCGTACACTCTCCATTGGCTCTCATCTGGTAACATGTAGCCATTTTGTACTATAAGAGCTTGAGCTTCTCGCTCGGTATAGCCTAATTCTAATAATCTCTTCGTTTCACCATCGACCTCTTTCTGAGTGTACGAAGAACCAGGAGAAATAGGGCCTAATTTCTTAATGTGTACATCCTCACTGGAACTATAGAGATCAATCTCGCCAAAAGTCAACGGCCGTGGCGCCAAGACTAATTTTATTTCATGGCCGCCTTTTTCCATATTTCTTATTATTTCAAGGCCGGGGCGAGGAATATTTATTTCTCCCACGACTATGGCAGAGGCGATTGGGGCTCCGTCGAATTTCTCGTTAAGCTGCAGACGTTGATTGCTTTCTTCGTCAATTAGATCAAATTGCTCTTTTGTGTCCATTGCTTGGGGGTCTGCATACGGGGAATCCGGGTCACCTAAAATAGCCAATATTCTTTTCGATATATCCTCTTCGGGTCTTAATAGGGCGACGTTTACTATCAAAGCCGTGGCGGCTTCCGGGCCTATAGACTTTACAACCTGTAACATCGATGCTTCGCATATCGCATCTATAGACAATGATACCCCTAGCTTTTTCTGTAAACATGCCAATAGCAAAGATAATAAAGCTACTGGATCTAGAACATGAAAAAATCCTTCAAATAGGCTAGATAAAAACGCTCTATCATTGCCCGATTTCATGTGCGCCATGATCTCTTCATTGGTTTGTTCTAGGCTTTTTTTGCTTAACGAAGGGTCTCCAGCATGAGTAGCATCTTTAAATTGCTCAAAATATTTTTCCTTACAAGCTGGGTTATTATACAACTGCTCTTGTAAGAGTTTTTCTTGGCGGCCGACATATGTTGAAGATTGATTCAGCTGTGCTATTAACTCATCACAATCTATGTCCTCAGCGGCTCTGAATTGTTGTGGGTCTTTTGACGGATATATTTTAAGAGGTGGAACACAATATTTTTGTAAAAATTCTGCCCAATCATAAGAATTTTTATCAGGACCAGAATCATTTAAAAATTTAGTAATGCTACTATGTGACAGAATCAGATGTAACGTTCTGCTGCCATATGTTCCAACAAAAGTTTCTCTCAAATAAGGCATGCCAACCTTAAGATGCACAGCGCTTCTTTTGTGTGGGTCCTCTCCGTTTCTTTCAGCATCCGTGACAAAAGGATCAAAATCAAATAAATTAATATTTCCTAAATCTGGAGAACCTTCCAAGGCTCTGGGGTCGGGGGAGAATAAAATATGTGATATTGTTTCTCTCACACCACAGCCTACGACATTGTTATCTACTATATTAATTTGTATTATATTATCGTAAGGCTCACCGTCGGGAGATACGGAGTTCGTCCCGGGGCCCATAATCAAGGCTAGTTCAGACATATCAGTTGCAGCTGGGTACGCCTGCCTGGCTAGAAAATCATTAATTTCTTTTGGAAAGTTTTCAATTTGTTCTATTTGAATATTAATATTATAGTCTAGATCATTTACATCTGATATTTTTAACTGAGACGTCTCTATTTTACTTTTTATTTTTTTAAATTTAGATGCTAGATCGCTGCAAACCTTAGGCAGGTCTTTCAACGAAATTGTAAAAGCATAGTTCTTTCCGCTATTATAAGGTGATTCTTCATCAAATATTTCTGAGAAAGATTTATCTGGCAAGGCGTCGACATAGCTAGTTCGAATCGCAAATAATGCTTTTTGGTTATTTGGATTGGCTGTCTGAGTATTGACCTTTAAACCAGCTAAAACAAAGTGTTCTTCTTTAAGCATCCATGCTAGAGTATCTTCCTTGTCCGAATCATCTTTTTTGCCCAAATAATTTAATAGATTCTTGAATGCAGATGTTTTCAAATTCTTTATTGAATTGTTGGATACTGCTATTTTATCTTTTTCTATATCGGATTGTGATTTATATTGTCCGTAAATCTCTCCGCTGGTAACAGCTTCTGACTGCCTCTCATTCTCTCCTAGGATAAAATAGTAGTACCCCTCTGAACAACGTAAGGTAGGATTCTTATTAATAGTTTCTGCATTTATAGTGCTAGTTGAGACAATATCATCGTTATGCTCGTTGAAGTCATAGTATGCCATCCTAATATCATAAGGAGATAGAGAAAGCCAATTTTGATTATCTTTAGGTGATATTTCTCTACTACCTTCCGGAACATACACGTTAGAAAGAGGATCTTCTGGCCTTATAAACCCTCTTGAGATTAAGGGACAAAATTCTGTATCTTTTATTCTTACGTAACTAACATTAGTGTACAGAAGCTCGTCATCATATACGAACCCAGCCCATACTCCCGTTTCGCTTTCGACTATCTCAACAACTTCTATTGGGTGTCCGATCGGTACTTTTATTTTATCTGTGTCGTAATTATCATCAGACCATCCTAAAGTTAGGCCGTCTTCGTATGGAGCTGAGCGTACCGGTAAGCGAGGATTATCGGTGCCCGAAAGCTCTCCTATATAATATTTGTAATTGCCTAAATTTAACGTTTTTTCTAGTTCTGTATCACTTACGATAGGGGAAGATACGGTTTTGTTAAATATAATTGGTGGTTTGTTGGCCATAGTATTCTCAGTTAACTTTATTTAGCTTGCTATTAATAAATTTTTTGCCGCTTTCTGTAAGATAATTGTGCCTTAATCCCTGTAGATTTGTTGCTTGCTTTAAATCTGATAGTTCAGATTTTGTAAGGTATTCTATATCACACATTATGCCGCCGGCGGCGGCCTGGGGGGATTGAGTCGTAGGTATTGCAAAAAATGGCGACAGGTGTACATGCTGTTGCACAGCCTGATTCATCTTCATTTGATATTTTCTAGCCGCATTATTAATTTCTGCTAGATTTTCAACCTGTCCTAAAATTTTGTCTAATAATTCAATTAAATTAGCACCTAGAACCATGGGCTGTAGGGTTTTTGTATCATTCATTGCCACTATTTCAATACCACTTTTGCCTAGCACCTCTCCGCCCTGAGAATTAAATTTGTCAGTACCGGTCACTATTCGTATGCTTTCTCGGCCAATTAGCCTAATATTGTCAGCTTTTGCTACAACTGCTGACTTAGCGCCGTATTTTCCTATTCCCTTATCGCCGCTGTCGTCTTCGTTATCCTCTTCAGCCAATCCAAACTCGCCTAGGCCAAAATTTTTGTCAACATCGGTTTTTTGTGATATGTATATTCTTGCCGAATCAAGCATAAAATTAGGATTTGTTTTTATCTCGCTCTCTATCTTATCTCCATTCTCAGTATTAACTTTTTCCACTTCTTTTGGGCTGTAGCCGCCTAGGCCGGCGACGATATCAACTGCATCGCACTGTGTATGCCCTTTTCCGCCATATCCCGTATGTGGTTTGTTCGAACGATCGTTTCCAACAGTAATAAAAGCATTATTATCAACGCCCCTGGCAACAACTAGCTCGCTAGGAGTCGTTTCTCTCTTGGCCATGGCTTGTACTCTCTTATCTCCGAAAACGCCACTAATCTTTTTTTCGCCTCTTTGTTCTTCTGTCAGCTCTTCAAATTGCTTTTTTTTCTCTTCTGACGCGCCGCTTAAGTCTCTCGCAGGCTTCTCAAAGATAGAAAGATCGAACATAGAAGGCAATAAGCTACTCTCTCCTCCTCCCAGGGGCATAGGAGGAAGAGAGGAGTCGTAATCAGAAAAAGCATCATGAGATTCATAATTATCATAATTAGGTGCGCTAAATGGCCGCGGTGAACCTAAGGAGCCCGCGTTTAGTACATCTTTGGGGTTGTAGTCCGCATTTTTTCGTACGTCTTCGCTGTTGACTATAGAAATATCATAATTTCTCTCTCTATTAAAAGTACCATCAGAAAAAGGATCTGAATCTTTTTTATTATTAAAAGTTACATTTGGATACTCTTCTTTTATATCAAATATAAAGTTTTTTGCTGCAGCTTGGCTGGTGGTATTTAGGGCTGCTAAGATCTGACTGTTATTTTCATTAACCAGAACCAGATTATAATAATTCTTGATGCCGCTAGAACTTGGAACGCTGATATTTTTTCCAACTATATTATAATTTGACATCTTATCCCACCCTCTTCTTTAACCTAACAACTTGTGGCCATGGTATTAATGACTTTCCAGTCCAAAAATGAAAATGCATATGATCTTCTACAGAAGATTTCCACGATAAGCCTTTAACTCTCTTGACTATATTTGGCACATTATATATTTCTGAAATTCTTTTTTGTTCTGATTCACTCCATTTACTTCCGCCGCGCCAGCGTTTTTTTAAAAATTTAGCGTTCCCCCAGCGCATGCCAGAAGTCTCACAAAAAGTCACCAACCATAACGTAGGATTAGCACCAGGTGGCACTATTGGGGTGCCCCTCGCAGCGCTCATAATTTTCATGTATTTATCTCTTTGACCACCACTTTCGCCGGCGCCCTTATACGAGCTAGGTGCCGTGTGCCAATTTTCTGCCATTCTTATTTCATTTTCACCTTGATAGCCATTCTTTTTGAGAGTCCTCCAGCTGTCTTTAAATACCCCCAGCTTGTATAGCTCTTGACCATATTCCTCTAGAAAAGTAGCAGACCAGGCGCCTGTATACACGCTGTATACGGGACGTCCGTTTTTACTGTAACTAGCTATATACGGATCAATATCAATTGCTAAGCCAAATGCATGTAGCGACATACCAAAACGATAAGCAGTGTTTCCTTCATAGTCACCGTAGCCTCTTATTCCCCTGACAACTGAAAAAGGAACATAATTGGAAACTGAGCATGCAGATTGCCATGCATTAGAGATTCTATCAGTTATACAAGACCATATTGGCGGACTTTCTGAGTTGTTTATCTGGCTATTGGCTCCCCGGGATCGATAAGAAAAAGTATCTAATTTATATGACTCTACCAAATCCAATTGTGTCGTAATTTTAGAGGACCTGCCAGATAATTTAAATCTTTTCTTATCTGGGGAATAAGGAATCATCGCATAAATTTCTTCAAAATTGTTAGGAACTGTTATTTTCTTGTTTTCGCACAAAGAAATATTAGGCGCCTCTAGAGCTTCTGGAATCTCTTCTGTTAAATTAGGGTTTGCAGAGGACAAATCGCCTAGTTTTATTGGAGGTGGTGCGCAATCGGGAGATAATTGAACTGCTTGTGAAGAAATTTTTTCAATAGTATTATCAACTTTGAACATTATCTTTTCATAGGCTGTTGGGGCGGCTATTATAGCAGCCATCTGGTTTATACCGGGGGCCGGCGATTTATTTAACACAAAATCAACATTATTAAATGTTTCATAATCGTATTTTTCAAATAATTTGTTCCAAGCTTGACCGGCGAAGGTCGACCGGGACGCGTCTGCCTCTTCTTTCTTTGTTTTTAATATTCCTTCTTTAAATTCAATTAAGCGAGGCTTATACAGACTGTGCGACAACAGCTGTTCTTCAAAATTAGATATTATTTCTAGTTCTGCTAAGTCTGTTTTATTTGTTAGATATTTTAAATAATCAGAGAAAAAACGACTTGAATTGTTGGTCTCTACCGCACGGTAAACAAAGCCGAAGGCGATCGGTGTGGCCGAGCAATAGATTCCGTATTCTGGATTTTCTCCATCACATATAGAATCTGAATTTGGGCCAATAAAATTAACCAAAAAGCCTTCAAAAAATGATATCTGCTCTTTTAAATGACTTATTTTTTTCTGTATTTTAGCTGCATCAGCAGCTGCTTGAGATTTGCTACAAGCCTCAGCGTGATCGGGGACAGAATTAAATGATTTTGACATTCTACCAACACTATCAGTTTTCTTTAAGGCATTGATTTTACTATAATTATTTGTCATAGAAAAGGCATATCCAACTTTCCCCTTCATGTTGGCTGTATCTTTTGCAGCAATATGCATGCTAGTATAACTTGAATTGGGGTTATCAAAATTAAAAGTAAATTTATGCGCGCCTAGGCCTCCGGTGGGCTTGTTATGTTTATTGAACATATTATGCTGGCCAAGTTTTACAAAAAAGCTATTTGCTGTTTCGTTGGTGTGCTCAGTAATATAATTAAATTCGATTTCATAGCCGTCTTTTTGTCTTAAGTAATCTTCGTGTATAATTTTTGAAGGAGATTCCCCCTCAAAAAAAACATATGATGTAGGTGTGTCTAGCCCGGTATCAATAAAATCAATTCTGTTAACCGGAACTCCAATCAGACTCCATCGTGACACTTCGTGCTGTGGGTTTGCAAGATTCTCTTTTGTCGCCGCGGCGAAGGCCACTGCCCCGAAGCCGTCAGCCAAAACTGATATATAAGAAATATTTTCGTTCTCTATTCCCGGGAAGTGTCTGTCTAACACCTCCATGACTTCACCGTGAAATTCTCCAAAATTTCCACCGGTATATGATCCATCATAAGTCCTAAATGGTTGAGACAGAAATCTAGCATTGGCTTCAGATTCGAAGCCACGAGAATAAGACATCTCTGGTATAACTAAAATAAAATTTCTTCCATCTCTTATCAAGTCTTTGATGCCTGGCCCGATTTTATCTCTAAAATCATTTTCTTCTATGTCTGT
>Ga0098052_1002448_pt1 | contig 11239 bp, 6 predicted proteins | sample 15_taG_FD_81591 | JGI IMG/M metagenome (GOLD analysis project Ga0098052, IMG submission 81591) | Marine viral communities from the Subarctic Pacific Ocean - 15_ETSP_OMZ_AT15312 metaG | ecosystem: Environmental > Aquatic > Marine > Oceanic | place: Pacific Ocean | collected 2015-01-18 | reverse complement strand
CTCATTATCCAACAGACTACTTTCAAACACAGTACGGAGTAACCAATCCAGTAGACTCTTGGGACTTTAATGAGGGCGAAGATGGACTTTTAAGCATAACCCATACGATTTCCTGCAAGGGCTTTAATACTCATTCTGGTGAGAATAACGCATTTCAAAATGCCCTAAATTTTGTAAATTCTAGAACTGGTAGCCAAAACATGGTGAGCCCGCATTTTATTTGTAAAAATACATTTCCAGACTTCTACCCTTGTCTAGACTCCTTCGGCGAGAAGATAGATCGGGTTGGAGGGTCGTATTCTATCACAGAAAATTATGTGAGTGACCTGCATGGCAGCGGCTTTGGGGTTCTTAGGTATTCTGTAGAGTTGGACGAGGGAATAGACTCATTTTCGTCTGCTACTATCCAAGGAAATGTGGATGGATGCAAGAATCAAGAGATGTCTCAGGTCCGCGACAGGTTTAACAACTTTCCAATGTTTGATATCGTTGCGGATGTTTATAATGATTATTTTGGGATCATAGATTTAAATTCAGAACCTCTTACCTCTAACGTTCAAGAGGACTCTTTAAATAAAAAATTAAATTTTAACTATGCATTCAACAATGATAATTCATCTACGACATCTCTGGACGTGACTACCAAGATTTCGGATGACAATGGATTTATATCCGTAGACGTAAACGGAAATGTCAAGAGTCGCGGCGATATTTACGACCAATGGTCTAATATCCAATCTAGATTTGAGGGTGTCGATATCTTTAGAATCGCAAATAACGCCTATATTGAGTATTCTTTAGGTGGATCGTATCCCCTGAATCCATCTGCTCAGTCCAGTGGTGTAACCGAAGATCAGTTCACTCCTCAAATATCTTTTAATGCGAGTTTTGATAATAGAGACATTCCTCCTGCGGGCTTCGAATCTTTTAGTAGAAATACTTCGTTTTCACCTTCGGTCCGAAAGGTTAAGCCAGTGCCGCTTTTTGACCAAAACGGGGCCTACGATATTGTTGACCTGCTTTTTGATGGACGGGCTAAAATAAATGTAAATTTAAATGGTATTGGTCAAGCTGGGCAGAGCGCAGAGAGCCTGTCAGAGACTATGAAGTCTGAGGCAAACCTTTTGTTGCAGAAGTATGGTAAAACTGATGCGCTTAAGCTTGAGAGCTATAATTTGTCTACGGGAACTGTTGGAAACTACTCTCTGGCTGCTACTTGGAGTTTTGATACTGCCAACAAAGTTATTGTTGGGTCAAATTACGACACGGTAAACACTTTAAAATTGAAATAATTTCCCAATATCTATTCCTAAGTGTAAATTACGTCAGGGAACAGGAATGAAAGAAAAGGATTATAGGTTTTATGAGTTTTTGGGCGATAGATGTATCCGCCATATATTTAAAGACTTTCTAAGTCAGTTGGACCAGCTGCATAGAGACGGCAAAATTAATGACGCCGAGAGAGAGAGTCTTAGAATTAGAATTTTGGATATAGGTAATGCCTCGGCCCGACTTTTTAGGGATCAAGGCGAGAATTATTTTAGATTAAACGAGGGATTGTCTGAGGTGGACAATGATGATTTAATTGAGGAACTAGAGGATAGAGGATTTGAGGTAAATTAACATGAAAAAATTATACGAATTTAAAGATAAATTGGGCGACAAGGAAATTACTTTCGTTCTTAAAAGGCCAACGCGCTCTGAAAACGAAGAGATCGAAATTTTTTCGGCGGCAATGCTGTCGAAACTTATGAATATGGGTGTTCAGACTCGTGCAGCCGTGGACAAATATTATGCAGACAATACTGATGGCGCAATGTCCAAGGAAGACGAGAAGGAATACTTCAATCTTCAAAAGGAGTTAGTAGCAAAGGAAGAGGAGTTGATTAAGTCTGCAACAGACGAAGAGAAGAGAAAGTCTATTTATGTTGATGTTGTAGAGATTCAAGAAAAGATTCGGAATTTTACTACTCGATATTCAGAGATTTATGATAATACTGCTGAGGTCAAAACTCGCGACAAGACTATCGACTTTTGTCTCTTAAACTACTCTTACAATGGCGAAGTTAAGCTATTTCCTTGTGATGAAGAAGATTTCTCTAAGAGGATGAAGGTGCAGTACGATAAGTTTGAGGAGTATCAGGATGGAGAAGACGGCTTATTTTGGTCGGCAAACTTCGATAAACTGATCTTTCTATTTACTTTGTGGCGCTTGGGCGCGGCGAATACTCATGACGAGTTTGACGGGTTTTTCCGAACTCACTTTGGCGATCCAGATGTGGGGGCCTCCGAAAAGGAGTTAGCAGAAATTGATAGGTTAGAGGCGAAAGACGAATCTTAGTCCCATGAAACAGGAGTCAGTCCTTAGATCAGCCCTTTCGGATATCCTTAAGGGCTATTCTTATGATAAGGTCAATAAGATGTATATTAAACATCTTAGGTTGGACGATTATGTAGATTATGAGGAGAAGTATGATGAGTATTTCAACGGGCTTCGCCGTCGAGGTGTAGAGACTAAGGACGAACTCATGGAAAGAGTTATTTCTAAGGGGCTCTGGAGTGACAAAAAAGACTTGGAAATGGAGGAGCTGAAAAAATCTATGGAAGTCGCAAAAGAAACTTACGATAAGTTGGCATTGCTAGATCAAAAAGAAGCTCAAAAAAAATTCCTAACAGAGACTACCCACAAGTACAATTTGATGTATTTGGAGAAGGAGTCTTTTGTTGCTCAGTCCTGTGAGGTGATGACGAACAAGAAGCTCAATGAGTATTATGTAATAAATTCGCTTTTCAAAGATCCTGAATTAAAGATCCCGTTTATATCGGAGGATGAAAAGGATGACGTGGACTTTGACCTATCTAAATTTATTGCAGTTTATAACGATTTAGTAGGAGTTAGAATGAATGATTCTAACATCAAAAAAATTGCAATTTCTCCCCTGTTTAGGAGGTCTTGGGACGTATCTGAAAATGCCTACTACTACTTTGGAAAGCCTATCTGCGAATTATCCTTTCTTCAGACGACGCTAACCGAATGGGCGAATGAATTTTCTTACATATTCAAACATTATCCTAAAATTAAAGGTGACGATCCAGATAAAATATTGGAGCGGGCCAGACTATTCCAAGAGATGAATTCTAAAGGGAAAGAAGACGGAAAGACGACTTATGTGGGTATGTCTAACGAAGAGGCGAGTCAAATGGGCATAAAAATGCCAGATAGAGCGAAGCAATTTGAGGAGGCATTGAAAAATTCTAAAAAACCCTAGTTTGGTGTAATTCTCCTTGGGATGGCGCAAGAAGGAATTAATTATTTATTTACGGGGACGTTGGGACTAGATCAGGATAGTCTTAAGATTTTTTATGACTTCAACTCTGGATCTGACGGCCATGTAACTTCAGTGCCAATCGGAAATCCAGAGCATTCTGGCCAAATTCTTGGTAATTCGGGTGATTTTTTTGGAGATATGGGAAGTGGAAACTTCTATAATAATGCAGTTAAAATTGCGAACTCTACTGGAATATTCTCAAAAGAGTCTACTTTTTTGATCACTCAGGAGCGCACGGGAAATTCTAATGGGGTAATATTTTCGAATTTTCAAGGGGGTGCATACAAGAGTGGCTTCTTGTTTGGAATTAACGATGCAAACAAATTCTACTTTCAGTGTCAAAATAATTTAAACCCTAGCACCAAAACATCCCTCAATACCATATCCGATAAAAATGCTTGGGGAGTAAAGTTGGAGGCCAACAACGTTTCATTTTTATATTATAACAATAATACTCTAAACCTTGAAAAAGAGTCTTGGTCTATAAATTCGAATGTACTACTAGAGAGCGACCAGTGGTACATTGGTAGTGGGGTTGGTCAAGAGGGTTATCAGCATTATATAGATAATTTTATTTATATGGATCGGGCCATATCCGATTCAAACCTTACTAGGCTATTTTCAGGCGTATGGAATGACGTAACTTCTACCGCACCGTCTTCCACTGGCTTTCAAACTGGACAGGTAACTGGATACACATCTGTTTTGACTGGCATTACTGGGGTACTTTCCCAATCAGAGCAATTTAGCGGCAATATAACGGGAACCACTACCCAAGATGTTTTTCAATATCAAGCTTTAACTGGGGTAATTTTGGCAAATGAGACTGAAATAAAGTTTTTGCAAAACCTTCCTCAATTCTGTACGAATAGGAGTGAGCAGCCCATTTATTTTGAGGAAACCGTTGCTGTGGAAACGACTGGCGTAACTGGAATTGAAAACGTCTTTTCTGGAACTAGAGATATAGATATAGTGACCCCAGTATACCAAGCTGTTTTTGAGACTGGTTACATTTCTAGTGGAACAATTCTTGAGGAATTATATAATACTGGCGAGTCCTTTGATACCGAGACGGAGGTAGTTTTCGCGGGAGACCTGAGTTACTTAAACTCTCTAGGGATGAGAGGAGTTTCTTACGTTGGCCTAGACAAGGATCAGCAATATTTCGAGTCGCTTGTTATGACGGGAAGTCCTAGAAGGGACTGGTTCAATAAAAATGGGGCATATAATTTCTCTAACCTAAATTTTTCTCTAGATTCTGCCTATAACTCTGGAGAGGTCAATGTATTTTTAGATGGAAGAATTCAGTCTACTGGGGGACTGGCGATTACTGGAGACTTTTTTGATGCATCCATTCAGATCTCAGGGGATTATTATATAGACGGATTGGATTTGATTTTTAGAGATCCTGTCACAAAAGCTAATAAAGTTATTTATGACGTATTCGATTCTGGAGACAAGCAGTATTTCGAGAGCGGAGATTATTCTAGTAGCGGAACATTGGATGTTGAAGTTCACAATAATTTGTTTTTTTTGACTGGGCGCAAGCTTATTTCTGGAGCCGATTATTCTGGAATAAATTCTCTTTTTGCTCCAAAAGACGAGGTTAAGGATGTCAGCGGAGAGATTCGAACCCTCTCTATTCGTCCAGACCAAGCCTATTTTGATCCTAACAACATGGTATACAACGGCGGGTCGATGTTTTTCAACGGAATTCCTCTTATTTACAATTCGTCATACAACAATATAATTCCATTTTTAAGAAATACTTCCATTTCTTGGCTGGATGGTGTAAGACTTAATAAGGGGAGGCGTTTAGAGCATGGATGGCGCTCGGATTTATATCAAGGGGGTCAAGTTCTAAACGATGGTTTAACTGGATTTTTCACTAGTAATACAGATTTTTGGGGATAATGGCTATTAAGGAAACAGAATTAGTAACTTTGAATGGGGATGTGAATGCCTTTGGCGGTCGCATTTACAATGCCAATTATCAGATTGGGTTTAGCCAGTCTCCGAGTTCCATTAAACTGAGTATCGTTAATGAGAGTGGCGATTATAATATAAGTGAGGAGGATTTGGATATTGATGGGTCTCCAGATACTATCAATTTCGGAGCTAGATCTGTTAAAATGTATCCAATTGAATATTCTATAGATAAGAGTTCTGGAGGAAAGATTTTAACTGTTGAATATCAAGATTCTTCTATAATTTATTTAGACAAGAAATTTGTAGTTTTGAATGGAACTCATATCGCTTCTAAGTCGAACTCTCCTGACAGACCTCTAATTACTGTTGGGGACAAATATTACTCAGAGGAGATTGAAGATGAGAATGGAAATATAGTTGTAAATAGGACTCTTACTCCTCCAAATGACGTAGATCTGGGACAAAGCTTATATTATGTTTCAGAATTATTCTATACAATGAGATCCATTGGAATTCCCATGCATAGCAGCGTCGGAAATGTCCTTTTAAACAAGGATGGGGCGACCGACTATTTAAGAAATACTGTTGGGTCGCTCAGAAGCGTTCTTTCTTCTTGGGGAGGAGAAATGGCTTTTTCATTTTATTGGGGAGAAGACAATAAGTTGCATTTCGTGGACTTAGAGAAGGGGATAGAGGCCAAAACCGAAAAGCTGAAGGAGGTAATTCCATTTTCCAACGAAGAGTCTTACTCTTTGAAGGGTACTGTTAGTCGAGGATACTCTCTTTATTATGGCAAAGAGGGGAACTTCTATACAGAAGAACTTCCCCCTCACAAGGCTAGCTTTTTCTTTCGCAGGGGATACCAGAGCACTTCCGAAGATCCTCCAAAGCTAGATTCGGATAATGTAAATCTGTCTTTGATAAAGGCGGCTCTAGCGGGAGAGTCTTTTTTTAACGGGTACGTTATATATTTAGCAAGCGAAAACGACAATTTCAAAGGCTATTTTGGAATAAAGGACCCAGAGCAGGTTTCAGAAGAGCAGCGCAAGTACATAGATCCAGACGATACTTACAGCAATGAAGATTCTACAGGAGAGTATTATTTTATAAAATACACTCCAGAGGACTCCAAGTTTAATTACGGATTTTATATTTCTCTAGGGGAGCAGCTCATGACTTATGAAATTGCCATGAGTGAAAAGGACTACAATAAATATACTAGCTACGACTATCCGTTTCAATACGACGAAAACGACGAAACTACCTTTATAAGTGATTCCAATGGCTCAATTTCTAAATCAAAACATAGAGCCTACTTTTCTTTAAGCCCTGCTGAGGCCTTTAATTTGGACGAAGTGTCCATTCCTTCGGACCCTTATATTCCAGTAGATTTTAGCGACGCATCTCAAGCAAAAAATGAGGATTTAGATCCGTCCGAGATAACGGTCGCTGGCCTGAGAAAGGGAGTAGATTGGGGGGGTCTTGTGGGTGCAATTGATTATAGAACTGACGTTAGAAAAAGAACCGTTCGAGGCTACAAGCCCAGACCCGCTGGGTCATCTATTTTCCCAAAGATCGAAAAAATCGCCCTTACAAGGCCTACTTCAGAAGGAGTTTTGTCTGTTGATATGCAAATAGACTCTACTGATGATAACGAAGTGAGTCTTGCTGGAAGTTTTGAAGAAATTGCTTCGATACTAAATGAATCTTATACTCAAAACAAAAAAGCTTTTAGAAAGACTTTTTCTGTGACTGGCATCGATTTGCCAGAGAAGATAGAAATAGAGGATGGATTGCAGTCTATGTCTATTTCAAATACTAACGACAAAGGGACGACAACTTCCTATACTGTTGGAAACACGTTTTTTGCTCTTCCTAGCAAAGATATTGTTTTGCAAAAGCTGGAAAGAGAAAGGTTCGCCTATTTGAAAAATAACCCGAACGTTACGTTCGTCTTTAATAGAGGGGGTTTTAATGTTTAAGTCTATTTCAACTCAAACTGGAGATTACTCATACTCCACGAACATTTTTTTTGAAGGTCTGGAGCCTTTTGAAGTTGGTTTTTCTGGTGACTCAAAGTTATTTTCTTTTTCTGGGCAGAGCGGGAAAATTTACGACAATGACGGAAACTTTTTTTATTCCTATGACGTAGGAGAAACCGTTAGCGTGTCTGGTAATAGACATCCAACCTACAACAACTATTTTGTAAACGAATTTTTGTTTAACTCCAATAACTCTCAATCTACTGGGTACTTAGAGTCATTTTTTGTTGATGGGTCAGTATCTGCGGACATCTCGTTTGATGGAGTGTCTCCGCATTTTATTGCAGATTCTGGAGTTTTAGTAAACAATTCTACCACTGGACTATTTGACGTTTTTAATATTTCTGAGTCCCCGATTAATTTTAAAATTTATTCTGGAAATTTTATAGGGGCAAGCGGAAATCTATTCTCTTTTACCCATCCCTTTGACTCGGGCAACGTGTCTCCATCTAAGAGTTTTCAAATAGAATCTCTCCTTTCTGCTGGCGAAACGGGAACGTATCCAGTTTCAATAGAGTTGTATACTAATTTTGGTCTAATTTCTAAGAACGTGGACATCCTTTCAAAGTTTGATCTAGATAGCTTCTTTTCTCTTGGCGGACCATCTTTGACTACGGTGACTGGGAACTATGACTATCTGCTAAGTTACGACCTAACATTTGGCAATGATAAGTCTACCGATCCATATTTTTTAAATTTGCAGTTAAATAGTATTAGCGGAATTGGGGATATGACTAATTTTACTGGTGGTACTGGATACTATACTGGAACCTCTCTTGAAGGCGTAGACCTAACTGGAACAATCATTAATAGTGGATTTTTGACTGGTCTATACACTGGAGTGATTACTGGATGGAATCCATATTTGAATATACCACATACTGGAACTGTTTCGGTAGAATTGGCGAGCGGAGTCTATGCTACTGGAGATTTCGACTTTACATATTCGATTTTGTCAACTGGGTTAGCATCTGGGAATATCATTGATGAAATCGAGGCTCCTTATGATCAGTTTACAGATGTTTATCCAATTGGATTTACTGGGGAGTTGGAAGAGGGATTCCACTCTGTTACTGGGACAGGCTATCTATCATACTTTACTGGCAGATCATTTTTCAATGGCGAGTGGTTAGACGTGGAATCTCATTATACGGGGATAACTACTGGGGAGGTTTATTCTAGTGGGACTACTGGGCAAATTGTAGAAACTGGCATTAGTGGGTTTTCGACAGCTTATCCCGCTACTGGACTAGCGATCCACTCTTACACTTACATCTCTACATCGAATGACTCGTCTGGATATTATGATGGCAGTCCAATCGATTGCACGGGGGCCAACGGAATAGGATCTGTGCTGACAGAAAATTCCCTTACTGGAACCTTTTATCATAGAGTATATAGCAATATCTATGGTCTGCTAAGTAATGGATTTAATGAGGCTGCATCTATTCAGGATACTGGAATCATTTATTTCACAGGGGATTATAAAACCGACTTCAATGTAGGGGCCTATTTGTGCGAATGTACTGGGGAGGGGTATACTGGCGCGGGAGTAATTGGAGTTCCATACGGACGAAGGCCTGTTGCGGAAGTTACTCAGCCTAACCAAGATTTGGGATGGGTTTATGAAAATATAAATGCTACTGGATTAAAGTCTATTGATGGTATTTTTCCTCAATTTTCCCCTCACCCAGCTTCGACTGGAAACGCTATGCCGTTGACTGGAATTTACACTCCAGAAAATCCACTAAACTGTTGGATAGGCGGCGATCCTCTATCTACTGGAATGGCGTTGGTGTCAGACTACACAAAGGAAACTTTTCCAATTTTAAGTTTATCTCCAAATGATACAGTAAGAGATGGCTATACATCCAATTCTGTGGCACTTTATATCAAGCCTCGATGGGCAGGTACTTATCCAACCAAAGTTAAATTCTCTGTTTCTCCTAGGTATTTCGCTTCTGGAACTGGAATTTACCAAGAAAAACAAAGTATTAGTGCAGCGATTACTATGTACGATACATTGGGGGGGGATTTTAATTTTCAAGAGATAGAGTATTTTTCATGGTACTCTTCTGATACTTGGGACAGTAAGATAAACACGTTCGAAGTATTTAGTGAAATTTTTTGGGAGGATAACCCTGCTCATTTTGTTTTTAATGTTAGAGATACAGATGCCCACAAGGTAAGTCCTAGCGGATTTTATTTTGTTAACGTGGCTCATACACAAACCGAAATACCCGGTTTGTTTGCTGCGACTGGAAGTAACTGGTACATGGGGGCTTCAGGATATTTTGCGACAACAAGTGGTAGTGGGTATGGTTTTTCGCAAGAGGAGGCTAGACCAACTGGAGTGGTTAACGAGGGTTTTATTTTTAATGATGGCTTACATTTTAACTATGGTGGGGAAGAACATTTGTTGACCTTGAACGTAACTGGAAGCGGCCATTTAACTGGAGACTATTTTGTGGAAACTGGAACCACTTATCTTACAGGAACCATTACTGGGTCTCCGACCTCGCCGTACTATGATACTTCCACTGGGCACTCTATCTTAGATATCGCGACTGGGGTTTTTGATGGAGACACGGTTTATTTAAAATATATACAAGATTTCTCTTTAGAGCAGGACCCTTTTCTTAGAAATTCAAAACTTGTAAAGGGTTATACTATTGGTGGCGACTATTCGGATGTTGAGTCAATTTCAGGGGACATCAAAAATATTTTGGAGCCACTGGGATTTAATTCGTATTTAAATGGAGACAGGCTAGTTTTTAGCGGGGGAAGTACCCAATATGTTAAATTTGGATATTCTCTTTCTTCTAGCACTAGTACGGCTGGAAGATTTAGCACATCATTTAATTCTTACGAAATAGACAATAATACAGTTCTTGTTCAGGACGAATATACAACTTTTGGCTCTGGATATCAATCAACAGATAATTTTTCAACATCCGAAAACTTAATAACTAGCGGAACTGGATTTATTAGCGGTCAATGGATAGAAAGAGATGACATTTCTGGATACTTAGATGTTCCTACCTCTAGTGTTTATGCGATTGTAAATGGAGCCTTCACTGGCCAAACTTTGGCTACTGGGGCGTTGACGGGATTACTCTCTGCAACTATTTACGATGGCAGCGGGTCTTTTCAGTCCTCTAGTCTTGAGACTGGAATTCCATCGTCGTTTGGTCTAACTCCTCCATCTACAATATCGGATGCAGTTGCTATATCTCCATTTACTGGATTCTTGGACGAGCTGTTTGAAGGGAGTGGAGACTACTCTTCGGTGGGCCTATTCGATTTGGTCAATAGCGGATTTTATATGGATATCCCAACCTATATAAAGACTTTTACGGGGGAGTACAAATTCCTTACTGGAATAAACACTGGCAATTTAATAGAAATTCCTTATAATGACTTAATTACGGGTTACGAGTCTGGCATAACTATCACGGGCAAAAATTCTATTACCACTAGAGTTCAAAAGACTTATTATGATAGGGGTTATCCAGACGTTTTGCAAATTTTTTATAGTGGAGAAAATGGAGTTACAGGAGGCCTAGATATATTATGATTCAAAAAAGGATAGTTGTAGGGGGCGGGGGCGGAGCCGATGGAGTCTTGGTTTATTTCGCTAATGGGGAAAGTAGATTTTATACTCGCTCTGAAATTATAGAAGATTATGATTCGGAAGAGCATACTGATTGGAGCCTCATGTTTACTGTGACAAATGGCTCTGCCGACTATGGTGATGGATTCAGTCCAACATTTGATGACGGTGATGGACTCTATCTTCCAAAAGACACCTCAGTTGCAGATTATACTCAGACAGACGCTCTCATTCCTATAATTAGGGATGGGAGTGATGTTAGCACCATGGGAACTTATGTCGAGGATATTTCTTGTGTTAATGGGGTGGGGCTCGTTCAATTTTAT
>Ga0098052_1002444_pt1 | contig 11245 bp, 20 predicted proteins | sample 15_taG_FD_81591 | JGI IMG/M metagenome (GOLD analysis project Ga0098052, IMG submission 81591) | Marine viral communities from the Subarctic Pacific Ocean - 15_ETSP_OMZ_AT15312 metaG | ecosystem: Environmental > Aquatic > Marine > Oceanic | place: Pacific Ocean | collected 2015-01-18 | reverse complement strand
CATTGTATAGGTATTTTTTTAAATCTAGTTTTTAATTTACACGCCGTAAGTACTATACGGTTCAAGAGAAAAGTTATTTCCGTCGCTTGAGAGAGGATTAGCTTTTCTTAATTTGGCTCTTACTTTCGTAAGCGTCACTAACGGAGGCTTAAGTGCACCTTTATCCGCGTAACTTGTGTCTAGTTTGAGAACTAGATGTAATGTGTGATAACACAGGACAAGTGCAATACCCTTACAAACACACACTACATTCAGTCATCAAAAACCCTTGATAGAAGCTGTAGTTGCAATGATGTACTAAGTATATCGCTACAACCCCTATCAAGAGTCTCAAATACCTACTTAGTTCATTGCGTACATATTATATATCACCTATAAAATAAAGTCAACTATTCAGTTCGACACGAACCACCTAGGGGTCTATAGCGGGTTTGGTTACTTTCTCTTGCTATAACACTTGCTATATGTTGTAGCATATGATATACTAGAGTCATCAGTTAATCGGTGGCACATTTACATAACGGTTGGGGGGCAATATAAAAATTAACCAATCATTATGAAGAACGAATACTTCTGTCTTAAGTGCAGTAATATCTTTACTGCTACAGGAGACAATAAATCATACTGCGAAGAGTGCGGTATACCAGAACCAGAAAAGATAGTGGAGACAAAAGATGTCCTTGCTTCTTTAGATAAAATAGAAAAATTAACAAAACAAAATGGCTAAAGTAAAAGAAGCGTTCGGACAAGCTTTCGAACAACAGTTAAATGAGGAGATGGAATATCAAATCTCACAACTTGATACTATTCAAGATAACGTAGTTAAGATATTCAACAGGGACTATAGAATGATAAGAGTGAACGGGACTTGTCCGCAGTGTAAGAACAGTGTTCAAGAGATGTGGGCTGACCCCTCTATAAAGAGGACGGCGTTTGAGTGTGACGAGTGCGTAAAGCACACAATATTCGAAGATTTAATAACAGACTAATATGAACCTAATGCAGGCAGATAAAATGATAAAGATTTTAAAAAAGATGAAGTCAGAAATCAATAGTGGGTGGTGTTCAGCAGGTATTGCCAGCTCAGCTCCAAGGTGGGACATGCTGAATAATAAGGAGAGTGAATATAATGTAATTGCTCACCACTCGGAAGAGTGTAACAAAGCCTTTAAGGAACTTATGAGGCTATATGATTTACTAATGGAAGAACAATTTTAACAAATTAATATGAATATAAACGAATTGGGAAAGAAGTACGAGCTGAATAGTACAACAGATGTGTGGGAAGTTAGGAAGGGTAGTGGAAAGTGGGTGCTTACACACGATGCTGTTATGAAGATAGCAGACCAAGAAGGAATTACTTTCGAACTTCCGCAGATATTCACAGAAGGTAAGGCTGTGTCGATGGTAGGAGTAGCTAGTAAAGGCGATGTAAAGACATGGGCTACAGGAGAAGCTAACCCTGATAACTGTACAGCTAAGTACTACTGGGCTATGGCAGAGAAGAGGCTAAAAGATAGGCTTACATTAAAGATTATCAATGCTTACGAGTACGGTATCTACAGTGAAGAAGAAGCTGATGAGTTTGAGAGAAAACAAACTAACAAATAATAATGAATAAAGAAGATATAAAATTATTGATAGAGGAGATGCAATCTATACTTGATGATGATAATTCAGATGTATATGATTTCCTTTACGCTAAGATTAGAGAGCTAAAAGAATTAATTAAATAATATGGAATTAAGATTAGAAAACCTATCAGAGACTGTAAATGATATGGCTGTGCTTGTTACAGAGCACTCAGATAAAGAGAAGAAACATTTTGCTAATTGCATTATGAAAGAGTTTGAAGACTTTGCGTGGACAGACTCTAACAGTGGTGAAACAAACGATGACTTTGAATCAGCATATGGTGACTTTATAGACAATATTAGAACTAAATACTCATTATGAAAAAACTTATAACAGGTTTCAACATTACACTTACGATACTAATGGTGTCTTTGATAACCTTAGCGTCATTAGCAGCGGTAGAAGCTAGGGCAGATGACTGTGCGGACATAAGAACTTCTTATTACTCACTTATAGAAAGTCATCACCAATTAATTGAAAGGAATCGACAGTTAGAGATTGTAGCTATGAATGCATTAGGTCAAGTGGAGAAGTTTGAAAAGAAGGCTAATGAATATGATTATATAGTTTATGGGGCTAGTATAAGTAAAGGCATTAACTGTATCTATGAAGACAAAGATATTACATGCACCCAATACTGGGATTAACAAAACAATATGAAAGAATTAGCATTAGTGGCGCTCGGTACAGCTTTAATTATAGTGGCTGTCCGAGTGTCTATACCTAGTAACTGTTTCACAGTGCACGTAGGTAAAAACATGAATTATGATACTGAGTTAGATAAAGAGATAAGAGAAGAGTTATTACTACTAAAACAACAAAATGGAAACTAAGAAATTGATAGACCTTATATTAGATACTGGAATGACACTGTCTGAGATAGGTAGAAGAATAGGAGCTCCTCATTGTACTGTATCTAGATGGTATAACGGACACAATGAACCAATGAACATCTATAGAGAGCAACTTGCTAACCTATTAGAAGAAATTACTAAATAATAAAACAAAATGACAAGAATAGAATTCGATATGTACGACATGATGGCGTCAGATAGACATCAAACAAAGATGGATAGTAGAAGGAAAGGAGCTGTAACTAAGAAGGCATGTAACCCAAAGAACGACAAGGTGGGATTCCTTGGGGAGCTTGCAGTCAAGAAGTATCTGGATTCTATGGAGATTGAATATGAAGAGCATGCAGATGATACTGGTAAGTACGGAGACACTTGGGATATAAAGATTGCTGGTGAGAAGATTGATGTTAAAGCATCTGAAAGGTACAAGGATAAGATTGTGCTAAACGAAGACCAATACAATAAAGCTTTAAAGCACAACACTAGGCTTATAGGTGTGCACATAAACCTTAGCATCGAACACGGTGATATTATAGGTAAGTGTTTCCCTAAAGACCTAGAAAGAGATGAGAGTGAAGACTTTACCTACAAAGGTAAAGAGATAAAGATGTATAGTAAAAAGTTTTAAATACCCTTGCATTATGCTATAGCATATGCTATAATTAATATGTAAGGTTAACTTACAAACAATATAAAAATTAATAAAATAAAATGAACAATAAGATTAAGATAGTAGGATTAACCGTTATTTCAATGGTTATGTTGGTGACAACAGCAATGGCTTTCACAGTCACAGATGCTGAAAAGATAGGAGCTATTTCAAAGAGAATGGCAGCGGTAACAACAGACGTTGCAGTAGCACAGATTAAATACGATTCACTGGCTTCAGAACGAGCTGTAATCGACGAGAAGATGGAATTGGTACAAAACCATATAGATGAGCAAAACAAGTCATTAGACTCATTTAAAAAGGAAATAGAACTAATCATAGATGCGGATTTTACACAGACCGAGAAATAAATACTGAGGTCAATGTAAAGAATCCTGACATGACTCTTGTAAAGAATCTTGACATGCTAGCACTAACTAAAGCAATCGTTCAAGCAGAAACTGGTTACTTCAAACATGGTTCAGGTGTAACTCACAACAATGGCTGTGGTTACATGACATGGAAGTCAGGGACTAGGGAGTTTAAAAGATTTGAGAGTAAGCAGGCAGGATTCGACGCTTGTTATTCGCTAATCAAAAGAAAGTACCAAGAGTACACTATTGATGGAATGGCTAATAAATGGACTGGCTCTGATAGAGCAGATACCTGGGCTTACAATGTTAAACACTGGTACAAGAAGTTTATATAAAACAAAGAGGATAGTCAAAAGGCTATCCTTTTTTCTATTATTATGTTATGGTCACATTGCCCATAAAAACAAAAATGCCCAACTGTCCAGAATGTGGAGAGTTCCACATAAAACAAAAGATGAAAGTTATTAACCAGTCCGAAGCTATCTATGAAACATCAGATAGCGGAAAGGTTTGCTACTGCCCACTATGTTACCATGAAGAGCCGTTCCAAGGAGATGAGGACTACATACCAAAGAAAGAAGACTCTATTGATTCTTCTTATTTTTTTACTTGGTAAACTTCAGTAACATATAAAAAAGCCCCCCAAATGAGGGGGCTATCTATCGTATCTCCATAAAAATACGCATCTCTACTTCGACATTACACTCTAGAACAGTACAGCAGTGTAAGACATAACATTGCCCAGTAGTTGTATTGTAGCCATCTTGCTTATAAAGAGCTTGACCTCCACAAACAGCACATGGTTCTGTTATATTAAACTCCTTAGTAGTCCAAAGAACTAAGTTCTTATTCTTACAAGGGTTGCCTATTTTATACTCCTTCTTTTCAGCCACAACTTGAGGCTGGTGCTTCCTTTTCTTAGACATGACTGCCTCCTATGTTAAGGTTCAAGACTCTTCCTCCTCCTCTTTAGCTCCGAAGAAAACTATAGTAATTCCAATATAGTATCTACAAGTGTCTTCAAAGCCGTATTTTCTACGTTTAAGTTCAAAACCTCGTTTAAAATTAGTCCAAGTAGAGCAAACATTAAAAGGGCTACATTATGTGACTCTTTTATTTTCTTTAATAAGTTCTTCATATTATTTTGTTAATTTTTCTATTAATCTCGCAACAGCCCTATCAACAGCTATGTTGATAAGTGCCTTAACCTGACCTTCAGATAAAGTATTCTCTCCTTCCATATTTGTTAGGATTGGCTCTTTAATCTCCTCAGCCATTGAAATGTAATCATGCATGCCATTATTGTTAGTTGATTTTCCATTGTCTTGAAAGTGTGGGTTATCGATAAACCCAGTGTGTGCCCATAAGTCATAACCCCAATCTAATCCGCACTCCTTAGCTATATCAGCAACGCCTCTCCAGGTCTGATGATTTAATGGGTAAAGCTCATTACCATGGAATGCGATATCAATCGCTAATCCTTTCTGGTGTTCTGATATCTTATTAACTCCATCTAAATGTGAAAGCTTCTTCTTATATAGTTCTGCTTGCCTCCCAGGTGTCCTGTAAGCTTCGGTGCAAAAGATATCAGGGCAAAGTTCTAAAAACTTTTTAGCCTTGCTTCTGAACGGTTCTACTAGCATGTTTAAATCTCTATCTGGTTTCACCCTATAATTATTAATTTTAATACCATATCTCTAAACTCTTGTATTGTGAATGCATAGGCAAACACTATGAAAGCCCATAACAACCATTTCTTATGGCCCATTAGGAACTTATAAGTCATATAAGACTCGTCCATTTCTGAAGTCTTTTTCTCAAGTCGAGTAACCCGACCGTTAGTCTTAGTTGTTTGTTCTAAGATACGGTCAAGCTTCTCGTCGATTCTTTCTATTTTTGAGTTTATTTTTGTTTCCAATGCGGTAAGTTTAGTTTCTAATAGCTTGTCATTAAGTTCCGAGATTTTATTGAAACTTTCCATCATTATTTGATGTTAAATCCTTTTTTGTTTTCTTTCTTTAATCCTTTAAAGTTTTGGTTAGTAACCAATGGTATACCGAACAAGCTAGCCTCTACACCTCTTTTTCTATCTGCAGCTTTCTTGTTGGCTTTTAAAACCTTCTTATTAGCTCTCTTCTTATCTCTGATAGTTTTATTAGCAACCTTCTCAGCAGCTCTTTTAGCAGCGTTCTTCGCACTTACTTTTTTAGCATGTGCATCTACCTTCGCTAGTCCTTTGTTTATAAGCCTCGCAGGTGCTAGTGCAATCCTGTTGGCTAAACTTTTCTTTGGCATATTATTTAGTTAGTTTTTTCAATTCTTTTAAATCATTAGCTCTTCTTGCATTAAATACATCTGGGTTATTCTTTTTAATATCTTCAAGGTCAGCTATTTTATTCTTAATAGCTTGAGTATTTAGAACACCGTCTTTATCAACTAATCCAAACTTTTTAAGAAGCTCTCTTTGAGCAGCAACTTTTTTACTAACCTTAGGAGAACTTAGTTCTTTAAAGAACTCACCAGTATCCATCTCTCTCTTTATCCCTAAGTCATCAGCAATAGCACCTGGATTGATAATACCTCTCTTATCTCTGGCTATCTTATCAGCACCTTCTATCACCTTAGATGTAAGGCTTGGCTTAACCTTTCCTTCTAGTAGGTCAATAATTGCATCAATCTCAGCTTGCTTACCGCTTCCAAGTATCTTCTTTAATGTGTCATAAGCACCAGCAACAGTACCTCCTATAACCCCCTTCTTTTCCACTTGAGAACCAAGTTGCTTAAATGCTGCGTCAATGTTCCCTTTGAACGATGTAGGTGCAACTCCCTTTGTAAGAGTTTCAGCCTTTTGAGCGAATGCAATTTTTTCTTTCAGTGTGCTAGGAGCTTTTATACCATGTTTCTTAGCTATTTCAGAAGATTTGCTTATTAAAGACTCTAAGTCAGAAGATGATTGACTAGTAAGTCTTCTTGCAAGCTCAGCAGCTTTATTAGTCTTTTTACCAATGAAATCCTCTAGGTCACTAACTTCAACCTTCAACTTCTTTGCAAGCTCGTCAGTAGCTCCTGCTAACTCTGCAAATTGCTGATTAAGTTTCTGTACGTTCTCTGGCATTAGTTTACCTAAGTCTTTATAGGTCTTATTCAAGATAGAAGTTATTTTATCTTTTGAACCTATTATTTGTTGTGCTTTAGCTCCACCAAGTCTTTCAAACATACCACCCCTAACCTCAGTAAGATTACCAGCTGTTGTTGTACCCTTCTTTAAGTCAGAATACATCTCATTAACAAGCTTCTGTGCAGCTGCATTACCTCTTAACCTAGGAGAAGCATCAAAGTTTAATCTCCCCTTACCATCAACTTTAACTCCCATTTCGCCTATATCAGATAGGAACTTCTTCTTTTGTGGCACAAGGCTAATCTTTTGTTTGACAGCTGCTTTATTAGCAGCTCCAAGCTCCTTACCAACTGTTTTCTTTTTACCAAATAATTCATCAACGAATGTAACCAGCTCTTCACCAGCTGAACCAGTTAATTTGTCTGGAACAAGCTTCCCAACGTTAGCTTTAGCTTTCTTGGCCATATCAAGGAATTCACCCTTTAATTTATCTGGGGCACTTGTAATTGCGTTAACTACATCTTGAGAAATACCAGACTTTAAGGCTTTAGACTTTATAGATTTACCAGTAGCTTCACCAGCCTCAGCAACAAAAGATTTAACTTTTGGTTTAACCTTACCCACAACCTTTTTAGTAAGAGCACCACCATATATAGCAGAACCAATATCTAACACATCTATAAATCTCTCTATATCTCTACCAGCTTCAGGACTCACCACTGACTTAACAGAGTCTTTAGCAGACCCAAGCATCTCAAACAAAGAACCTATACCTTCTAAGGCAGTCTCACCACCAGGAATAGCTTTTATCCCTGGCTCTGCAACTCCCATAAGAGAAGCACCAGCACCACCAAGTAATGAAGCAGAAGTACCAAGTATAGTACCACCAGCTACCTTCAACCCTGTACCTAATCTATCAGGAGTTATACCCTCTTCAATCTCAGGAGTTCTAGCCTCTCTAGCTTTAAGCTCCATAAGAGTACCTCGTTCTCTTTCTATAGTCTCTTCTTGCCCTCTGTTATAGTTATCCATAAAGTTTTTAGGGATTCTTCCTATACCCCTTATTGTACCACCTACAAAACCTAGTTGGTCTTCCTCTCTTTGGTCTTGAGCTTCTTGTTGAAATTGTTGAGATGATTTACCAAAAATCTCTTCTAATTCTCTGTTATCAGAACCATCATCAAACGAACCAGAAGCTCCGGTTTGAATAGGTTGAGATGGTTGTTGCTGTCCAAGTTGTGGCTGAGCAGTCTGCTTAGCACCACCAAAGATAGCTTCCAACTCACTTTGTTCTTGTTGTGTCAAATTAGGCATTTTGTCCAGTTAAGAATAATTCAATTTTTTCAGGTGATAATCCTTTATCAAGAGCAGCTCTAACCTTATCTTGGTCAAACTGTTTAAGGCTTAATGGTATAGTAACGTGACTCTCGATAGATGGAACTAATTCGTCATAGTTCCCACTGTTATATCTTAAGTAGATGCCTGGGTCTAAACTCTTGTCACCACCAGATAGCCTACCCCATTGTTTTTCGATACCTCCAACTCTTCCGCTATATAATTCTCTCTTACTATTATAAGCTTGAAGACCAGAGTTTATAATCTTTCTTCTCATTTCAGGACTAAGTTTACCAGTACCCTTAAGGGCTTGGTCAATATCTTGTCCGAATCTTTCAGCGAATGTTCCAACAGCTCTTTGTGCTGTCTCAAACTCAGACTCTCTAACTACAGATGTAGGGTCGATAGATTTCATATAAGCGAATATCAATCGAACATCTTCACCTGGGTTATCAGTGTTTGGGTCAAAACTCTTCATTGTGTTACCACCCTCAGCTAGAACATCTATCTCCTTAACTGTAGTAGGTAGATTTGTTATTTGCTTCTTAATAGCAGTAGCATCTTCCATTCTAACAAGAGGTGAAATACCTCCGCTAGACTGTATTTGGTTTTTAATACTTTTCTTAAATTGAAATGCATCTTTAGAATCAACCTTACCTTGACCAACTCTGAGGTTGAATAAATTATTTACCATATCATCTACAGTCTCTGCAGCAATTTGGTTGTCTTCAGCTTGTGCTTGCATAGCAGCAGTCTGCTTAATAGGCGCACCTCCAGTGAATCCTTCTGCTTTAGCGAATGCAGTAGCAAGTCTGTTTGGGTCTAACCCTTGGATAGGTGTGTCTAATGATGTTCCCATCATTTGAGAAACTACAGCTTTGTAATTGTCTCCAGCTCCAGCACCTCCAACCCACACATCAGCAAGCTTATCTAAAGACTCTTGTGGTCTGATATGTGCAGAACCTCCACTAACCTTAGCTTTGAAATCCTCAGCCATACCTCTGATACCATTTTCTACAGTATCGAATACAAGGAAGTCCCTAGAGACTCCATCATTACCTACAATAGTATTGTATCCAATTGCGTACTTATCTCCAACACCTCCTTTAACTAAGTTGTTAGGATTGTTTAAATCATTCGCAACATTACCTGTATTTCTTGGTCTTGGCATTTCTGGAATAACGTCAGTTGCAGAAACTTGACTAGAATTATTAGCGTAGTTACGAGGTGATGTGTAAGCGATAGTGTTATCTGGATTATACGTTTGAACAACGTAGTCATCTTCATTGGTAGCATTCTCATTAACAAGCATTTTACTACCGTCAAATTGACTAACTATCATTTTATAATCTGGATTATCGTCTGGGTTTATTGCGAAAGCAACAGGCTTACCAGTAATCTTATCAGTCTTTACTGACTCATTACCGAAGTCATCGATATAAGTTACAAATCCTGAATTAAGGCTTAAGTCTTTATTAAACTTCTTTTTAATTTGTGAGCCTCCTGCTGACTCTCCTATAACCTTCATTAAACTTTCAACAGCTTTATCTCCAGCTAAGTCGTTAGCAGCATTAAGCTTTTGTGCATCAGTAATAGCCTCAGCCTCAGCAACTTCCATTTTAGCTCTAACTTGCAAGATAGCGTCATCATAACGAGAAGCTAAGTCTTTGTTTTTTACATCACTTAAGAACTTACGTCTATCAGCTTGTAAATCTTGAAGCTCATCTTGGAAGTCGAATGAACGCTGAATGTTTCTATCGATTCTCCCACGCATCTCTTGGTTTCTAGTAGAGAACTCACCACCAGTGGCAGCAAGGTTTCTATCTATTTGCTCTTTTTGTTGGCTAGCTTGTTCTAAAGTATTACGACGTGAGAAGTCTTGGCTAAGCTTTTGCTCAGCTAATAAGTCCTTCTCAGCAATATCACTTAAACCTTGTTGCTCTGCTAGCTTTCTTTGCTTATCAGCTTCAAGTGCTTCAATCTTATCTAAGAAAGCATCAATTTGAGGTTGTGCCTCTGCGTCTGTACCAAACTTAGCTCTAGTAAGGTTAATCATTTGTGAAATCTCTTCATCAGTTAATGATTCCCCTCTAGCCATCTTAATACGAAGTGAATCTAATGTACCTTGGTCAAACTCAGCAGTAGCTTCTTCTACTTGCTCTCCTTGAGTTTTAGCTTCTGGGACTCTAGGTTTAACTGGAGTTGTACCATCAGCTCTACCAAAAAGCCTATCCATTTCTAGTTTACTTGCAGCATCTTCATCAGCGATTCTTTGACCTTCAATAGCAGCAGTATCTTGCTTTTGTTTTTGTTGTTGCTCAAACGATGAAAGCTCTTGTTGTTTTTCTCTTTCTTCTTTCTCAGTTCCTTGGATTCTATCCATTAAAGCTTGTATTTGTTTACCAGGAGCAGAAGCTGTAAAGAACTTAGAGTCTCCAACACTACCTGAACCAGTAGAGCCAAACTGCTTAACAGCATCAGCTCTTATCCTATCTATCTGAGCTTTATCGCTTCTTATTTGTTGCAGTCTTTCAGGAGACTTAGCAGCTATAGTAGCTTGAGCAGTTTTGATTCTATTCATCAACCCTGGTTCTATACGAGCAGTAGAAGCAGCAGACGGTCTACGAGCAGTAGTCTTACTCCCTGACCTATCAATCTGACCACCACCCTTTATCTCCCCCACAGCTCTACTAGCAGCAGCTTGAGCCGCTACAGGCATTCTAGTTTTTCTATCTGTCACAGGGGCATTCAGCGCTTTAAAGATAGAGGCTTTACTACCACCAGCAGTTGAACCAGTATCACGTGTTGATAGCACCTTTCGCCTCCTCTCATTTACTTTTGCAGCCCTAGTCCTAGAAGCTGATTGCTTCTTAGCCTTGTGCTGTAATACGTTGAACTTTGTTGCCATTGTTGTTTATTAATTCTTAATTAAGGTTTACTGTGAATGTACCATATTGTATATTACCCTTAACAATAAAATCTTTTATTGTTACATCATAAGATGCATCAGCGTTCTTGGTATAAAGCTGAATTAAATCACCATTAGAGAAAGCTAGGTTTTCAGCGTAATTTGTCCAACTAGAACTAGACGTGACACGCTCAGTACCGACAGGAGAACCATTCTTGTAAATAAGTCCATAAACATTAGTTGCATCATCATTTGACCTTAAATCAAATGATATTGTAAAAGTTCCATCATACCCAGACTCAATCTCTTTTACTTTTGTATATGTAAGATTTTTATGATTATCGTAAGCTGTCGCTGCTGAGAAAGTTACTG
>Ga0098052_1002440_pt1 | contig 11257 bp, 26 predicted proteins | sample 15_taG_FD_81591 | JGI IMG/M metagenome (GOLD analysis project Ga0098052, IMG submission 81591) | Marine viral communities from the Subarctic Pacific Ocean - 15_ETSP_OMZ_AT15312 metaG | ecosystem: Environmental > Aquatic > Marine > Oceanic | place: Pacific Ocean | collected 2015-01-18 | reverse complement strand
TGATGGTTGTGCTGAGGTGTTGTATTTCAGCCCTGTTGCGTTCACGCTGCCACTTAATGGCGGCTTTGACCACCCTAGACATTGTTACACCCTTACCATCCCACAAGGTATGAAGTCTTTTAGTAAAGTGGTTAACATCATCTCGTATATGCTTTGCAAACTCAGTTCTTGGTTTAGCCATTTTTATTCTTTATACAATATCTTAAAGCGATTTGAATTCGTTTCAGCTCGCTTCTGGTTTTCTTTAGAAGGCTGTCCTTACATACAGGTGGATGGATATCACTTGCATGAAGAACTGAGCAGCTTATCCTCACATCAATAATCGGTAATAGAAAAAAAATAAGAGCAACTGCGGTAATTGCAAGCATTACTTTAATGCTTCTGTAATTTTTGCATACCATATTAATCTATCCCATTTGTTGTTAGTCATGTGCATAACTCCCAAAACTGACAAATTTGGATTCCTCTTTAATAAAATCCTAGCCCATATCCAATCTAAATAACACTCCATAGTCTCTGCATCGCTAGTAAACGGCCAGTAAACAGGGATATCATTTTTACTTTTAATAGGTGGCATCGTCCATCCTTCTATGGCACTTGTAACTAAAGCCAAGAGGATGCCGGTCTTTTATCTTCCCCTCCCCTTTGCAGGTTGGACATGGCCGCCACCTGAACCTGGCTTCCATTATTCCAGAGCCTCCACACTCTTTGCATTTTCTCATATTTTCCTTTCGCCCACAACTCTAAAGGGTTTTATTGGTAACCTATCATCTATCCAGTTGACCAACGCCCCCTTTTGAAGTTGTCCTTTGGGCTTAGAGGTCATCGCAGGGCCAGATTCATACACAATATACCCCCGCTCACTCAAAACTAGTCATCATTTTTACATCGTTTACACTGTTGAGGTTTCCCTTTAACGTAATGCATCTCGTTAGGGAGAAACGTCCGCCCACACATGGGGCATTTGATAAAGAGGTCTTTGAATCTCACCATAACTATATCGTTCTCATGCTGTTGGTTGCGTACATGCACCACTGCTATCGGGACTTTCCCTTTTGGGGCGTTCCTTTCGGCTTGCTCCAGTACCTTTGCACCAGCGAACCTGGCATACGATTTAACCTCAATTGAATAAACAGGGTGTTCCACATCTTCGTTACCCAGTATGCCAACCCGCTTACCACCAACTCGCTTGGCGATAGCCCTTTCAGCTTCTTTTCCACGCTGTCTATTCCTCTTTGGGTTAGTACCTCCCACTTAACATCTCATCGTATAAGTACACCCCTGTCCTACGTATATCGGCATCACTATCCTGCATCATCTCCTCCACCATCAGGAGTTTGTCCACGCTTTCTGTCAATGGACTCATCCCTTTGTTTCCGTTCTGCTTTATCCATGCCTTTACACAAGATACAAGCATCCCCAACCTCGTGCACGGCACCACATTCACCTTGATAGGTTTCTGGTCTATACCACTCATCCACTATAACCTCTTGAACTTTTCAAGTTCTTCAATGGCATCGTTTAAACCACGAAGAATGTTATGATGAACCGTCTCAAGAATAAGATACTCCTTCATGTGAGGGTCTAATAGAGTAAGATTAAACTTCATCCCTTCCAGAATCCCCTGAATAAGGGATACCTGACAAGACCTCTTAAAGTTAGCGGCTATCTCTTGCATCTCAGTCATTTTATTTTTATCCCTTTTTTATTTTTAATATTAAACTCTTCAATCAGATCTGTCAACTGCTTTTTATAGAACCCTTTCTCTTTAGATATTTTAATCAGTAGAGCATACATATCTAGTTCATGCAAATACTTTTTTCTAAATGTCTCCTTGCCTAGATGGATTCCAGTGCGTCCTCTATGATGTTCTGTACATAAAGGTATCCCTAACCAGTGCATCCGCTTAGGTGCAAGGATATGGTGATACTCAGCAGGAGGGAAACATGAGGTGTAGTTACTCATATCCATCCTACAGGCCAGGCACCCATACACCTTGCACTCATATATCCAATCTTTCATCTAAACACCTATACGCTTTTGCTGCTGTTGCTGGCACGACTCCGTTTCCAAGTAATCTGAGTTCATTAACTCGGCTTGTGGATCGCACCATCCAATCGGGATACCCATCAGAGTCTCCACCCATCGAGGATTGAGTTTGCCTTTGGGCATTGAGTTTGCCAACTGTTTTTGGTTGCACCCTCTCCTTGTATCCCTCTGATTTGGAGTTGCCCACGACTCTGGGCGGTTCCCACTCGTGTTGAAATTCTGTTGGCCTGGAGGGCCATAAATCACCGCATTGGGAAGCTGATGCCACCTGTTTTTGCCGTCCCTTCTCATCAGTCCTTCCGGTGCATTGGCACCCTTGTAATCCTTTGCCATTGGCGTGGGGCAGTTCATTTGTGCCTGTCTCCCTAGAGATGGGCGCCCATGTATCTCTGTGGTACTCCCGTCCGCTCTCGGAGTCTCCCAAGATAAAGACCCTTTTTCTCTGGTGAGGAGCTCCGACTTCAACCGCTGAGAATATTCCCCACGTTGTTTCGTAACCGAGTTCTCCCAAATCTTCAATGACCTCTCTGAGTCCAAGACTGATGTGTCCTTCGACATTTTCGAAGAAGCACTGAACAGGTCTGACTGTTCGCACAATTTCTTTGATGTAAGGCCAGAGGTGTCTTGGGTCTTCTTTTCCTTTGCGTTGTCCTTCTGCACTGAATGGCTGACAGGGATATCCTCCAGTGAGGAGGTGTACCTTGTCTCGAAACTGTTTGCCGCTGAAGGTTTTAAGATTCGTCCAGACAGGTGAGACATCCAACTTACCCTCTTCCATCTTTGCAACCAGGTTCGAGATTGCGAAGGCTTCGATCTCCACATAAGCGATTGTTCGCAAGCTTGGGATAACTCGTTTAAGTCCCATTCCAATTCCTTCATATCCGCTACAAAGTGAGATAACTGTTTTGGTATTATCCACACAACGCCTCCTCCGCATTTTTGACTATGCTCTCAACGGTGGTACCCGCAACTTCACAATAAAATTCTCTTATTAAATCGTAATCTTCCCCTTTTGCAAAAAAGAAGTTCCATGACTCAGTCCAATTATTTATTTTCTCTTGTTGAGAAAAATTATAGGATTTTCTTATTGGCCCCCTACCTCCTTTTAACACCCTCATAGCATCTTTTATTACATAATTAGAAAATTCAACCAAGTGTTGGTAGTCTATATCCCCGTACTCTTCCATTATATTTCCTCTAATTTATCTAATAGTTGTTTACATTGGGCCATGTTTAGCATCCCTATATGGGCTTTTTCTTTTGAAAGACCAAGCGTTTTACCTAACCACGCATAAGCCTCGTCCCTTGCTTTAGATCTATCGTGGGCACCGTTCCACCTCTCATCAAACTTAAAATGGATTTTGACTCTAGTTTTGCGTAGGGATTCCCCGGCCATATGCCCTAGCGGTTTGTATGTCCCTTCATGGCATCCTACCCTAGTGTCGCACTTATAACACACCCATATATGTCCCTTGCAGGAAGGTTTATTGTAAAAATTAGCTTTCTTTACCAACCTTCCCATCTGTTTACACTCAGGACATAAAGGAGGCGCTGATATTTTGTTGTCAATCATAGGAACCTCGCTGTTTTCCAGTCGTACGAAAAATTTGTGAATCCAAGACCGGATGGAGTGTTTTCTGAAAATCTGATCTTCTGCACGTGAACCTCTGTATTTCCACCCCTTCCTGTTTGATCTACCCTATGCACCGATATACAGTTATCTGCTCGCCCTCTAAAGTGGGCTGACCCTGCTATATCATACGGTGTTGGTATGGGGTAAGTTCCATCATCCAATTTTTTCAATTTAGTAGGGTGAGCCACCAAAAATACATGTACACTGTTATCCCTTGCGAACTGTCGTAATTGAGTTAGAAACGTACTGATGTATTCAGTTTCGCTCTGATTACTCTTACGACTATGGTCTATGTCATTGTAGGGGTCGAGAACCAATGCCTTGATCCCATCTCTATAGACCAATGTCCGAGCAAGGTCAAGGATATTTTTCAAGGTATGGTCATCTTTAGGCAGAATCCAATTGAAATATTTACCAACGAACTCCACTCCCTCATCATAAATGGGTTGAGGTATACCTACACCATCTCCTTTCCAAAACGACTTGGCAGTGTACTTCTCCACCAACCCTTGGGCATGACGCTCTAATGGTTGGTTCTCTGGTGAGTAAATCCCCATGCTCCACCCCTGATGTTCAGCTAAATTAACGAAGAGCGCATCTACAAAGTTGGATTTACCACTGCCAGGTATTCCAGTTACCACTGTCAGTTCACCTTGTTCAGATACTAACCAATGTTCGTCTAATTTTGACCATCCTGTACTGACCCCTCCTTGAGCCCCGTGTTCTTTGAGATGGTCGAGGCGTTCCTTGAAGTCCTCTAACTTGAACAACCCTGCTACAGGAACTGGTTTTGCAGTACCCAAATAGTCTAAAACTTCTTGGGAACCGTGGGCCATAAGCACTTCATTGGCATCTTTGTAGGGACTCCAGTCCACTATCTCGCATTTATGGCGCCCTATACGCCTACTTAACTCTTCCGCTGTGGATGCCCCAACCTCGTCAGAGTCCACGCAAATCACCACCTTGCCCACACCCTCAAAGTAAGCCTCCTCACGGGTCAACCAATCCATCTTCTGGCCTGGCTTAACTCCTGATGGTACGCTTAAAACCGATTTGATACCACACTGCTTCAATGAGAGAGCATCAAACTCACCCTCAACTATATAAACCTTGTCTGCTTCTGCTGATTGAAGGTTATACATGAGCATTTCTGCATCTTTTTCTGTACGGAAGGACTTCTTTGGGCCACGATATTTGATGTTTACCACCGTTCCGTCCCAATCATAGTACGGAAACATCACTTCAGTACCATTGTACCCAATCCCCATTGACATCACTATGCTCTCGCTGATACCTCTTCTTACAAAAGCATCAAGTATATTTTTAGATAGGCCAGAAGGACGCTCATAGTCTGGTTGTGAGAAAGATTTACTTGAGCCATTGGCTCCGCCCTTAAACCCGCAATGATGGCAGTAGAACAGCCCTTCTTCGTTCACAGCCATGCACTTCTGCTTTGACTTTGACCTTCCTTCACTGCATTTAGGACATATCATACGTTTTTCCATCAGAAATCTACCCTCCAGTTAAAAACCCTTCTCCAAACATAAGACCTTACCATCGATACAAACGTATAAATGATAGTTAAATCAAACGCTATATGAGGAGAGATGTCAACCCCTAAATACCAGGGGAGAAAAGTTATTGTTATCAACCATGAGATAAAAGCCCCTGACCCCACGTTCAGGAATGTTTCTATGGTCGATCTTAGTTTAGTTTGCATGTTTTTCTACTAACTCTTTCCATCTCTCTACATATTGTATTATTTTATTGAGATCATTTATAATGTCTCCCTTTTTCCCTGCTCTCTTGGCATATTTCAATATGTTCCCTCTGAAGAAACCAGGCTTTTCATAGTCTTCCAACATATCTATTACGTCACCCTTAGCCCCTTTATAGTAATCAGGAACTTTATCCATTGAACAAGTCCTCCAAATCTTCTTTCGTTTTAATGATCTGCTCCCATGGGACTCTGTACTCGCCCCATGCTTTGAGTTGGGCCTCCCCTATGCAGGAACGACACCGGCCCATCCTCCCTAACTCTTCCGACTCCTGCTTACAATTCCAACACTTCATTGCATTGGTTTCCCGTCATGTGTTTCCTCCAGTGTGTCTATGCACTCTTCGAGTTCTTCCACAGTTAGTAAATCCAGATACCCGTGAGTGATCTGCATTACCTTCTGACCCGTGATGCCAAGAAGCATAGCTAATTCCTTTTTATTAATCCCTCTCCTCCTCCACTCTGCGTTAATAATTACTGCCAAATCTTCCTTCAATTCCATCTTCCTACCCATCGTGTTCTCCTTTACCTTCTAATATGCCCTCAGACGCTCTCAGATCTCTCCTGCGGGCTTTCAACGGTTAACCTATGTCTTACCCTACCCTACAAGTCCAACGTGCTTAGAACCCAATACACGCATCGCAGTGCAAAGTACCCTTCTTTGTACATTTGATGATAATCGGACAATATTGTCCACTTTCACAGTGGCTGAATCCACTCCTATCTCAAGGGTAAAATCAGCTTTCTTAAATCCCTTAACTTGGACTCCTTCTAAAAAGCGGAGTACCTTTGTTCTTAATCGAGACTGGAGCGCAACCAAGTATCTCTTTTTTTTCGTTATGCCAGGCGAATTATATACCTCAATCTCATTCGGTGTGCCAAATCCTAGGCAATCCTTACACTCATACTCATTCCTGATCATGGGAGTGCGGATGATGGATTTCATATTTTCCCACCGCGAATTCCACTCTTTGCTTTTCTCATCACCTAGCAGAGTGATCTCAACATCTCCAAACACATCCGCAACCATCTCTGCTGTTGCTAAGAACTCATTGTCTGATAACCTAAGACGTTGACCTTTAGTTAAACTCATATTACAACCTTTGCAGAACCTTTTGGCTTGAGTGCATCTGCTTCCTTTTTTAACCAAGAGTTTAAAGTTAGGTAGTGATCCTTGTACTTGTTGGGATGGTTGGCAAAGTAAGTGGAAGCATAACTGATTTTGTCATCAACCTTTTTTGTAGTGTACTTTTCCTTCAGAGACTCATACCCAGCAGAATTTAAAAGGACGTTCTGACCATCTCCCAAAGTAAGAAGCTCACCCTCCATATAAAACGGTTTTGATTTTGGTTGCGCTCTTAATCTTTTCTTTTCTTCTCTTTTCTTTTCTTCTCTCTTCTTCTCTCTTCTCTTCTCTTCTAATCTATTAGAAGGGACTTTGTTGGTAGACTGTCCGGACTTGCGTGAGTAATCATCCTTTATTTCCAATAACTTGGGTAGTTCTATGTGAAACTCTGTTCCATTTTTGTTGCACGTTAGTTTCACGTTTGTTTCACAAAAGTGCAAGAAGTCTGTCACAACCTTGACAGTAACGCGCAACTCTTTTGCCAAAATCTGTTCACTTATGAGTATTTTACCTGTTGGAGGTTGCCCAGAATTTTCGGCAATTAATTCGACTAAACACCACCACATAGACATTCCTTTATGGCGGTATCTCTCGAAGAGACGCTGCATAAATATGTCTCTCCGGCTATTGCTCATGTGTTTAAACCACTTCATGTTTCCATCCTTAAAAAGGTTATTTATCGGATGTTTGCAAAACTCAACATGCGTTGGAGATCACCAGTATTCAATATATTCCTGGCGCATCCGATAAATAAAATCCTATGGAGGGCAACTGTGAAAAACATATTAAGTTCTGCAAACTTAGATAACATTATTTCACAGATTACCCTATTTGTCAATCAGAACCTTTAGAATGGCACATCTTGTGCAATGGTATCCTTCTTGGGTTCAAAAACATCCTGAACAGGAGGTTGACCTGTACGATTGACCCTCTTTGCTAACCATTCAGGAATGGCAGCGAATGAAGAGGGAGAATCCTCGTCCAGATCAAAGTGATAAGAATCATGAACCTGTTCAGGCATCGTCATGCTCTTGTGAGGAGCCGTGAGGGAGGCAAGAACTACCTTCCCTTTTTTGTTAAGACCCATGGTTACCATTGCAGGAGAACCAGGAATAAGAGATGTATCTACCTCTAACCCTATCAAGGTCGCTTCTTTCCCTTGCTTCTCGTCCCAATCCTCATACTCATAAGTTGAAACCCCTTCAGGGAGCCAATTAGAGAGGAATTTGTAAAGGTTGGCCTTGGGATTGGTAGATTTGGTGATACCCCAAGTGGTTACAGTCCTTGGCATACCATCGCCATCAAGGACATCATAAATCTCAAACACTAATGCGATTTGAGAGACGGCCTTACCTTCATAACCTGCTTGTAGACCCATATCCACAACCCCTATACAGCGGCCTTGATAAGTGTCAGCAGGTATGGCGTTAAACTTCCCTCCGCCCGTAGGCTTCCCTTGTTTCTCTGTTTTCATCTTCATGTTTGTTCTCCTAAAAATTGTGGGCAAACAGACCTTACGGAACAATAATTCAGGCACTTCCCGAATACCCCTGGTCTGCGAATAACACTGTAAGCAGAGCCTAGTTGCTCCACCCTTTTATCTGCATCGTCTTTAAAGTCATACAGATTAGTGGCTTTCTTATTCCCTTTTTTTGTTACTGCAAACTTCTCTCCTCTATACCATCTCTCTTCAGGGGTGCAGGGACGGGTAACCTCTGCCTCTACATCTTTAATTTTGGTGAGCATTATCTTCTCAATCTCACCTTCTTTATAAAAAGGAACCCGTACTACAGTCCCTTTGTTGGGATAAAACTCCCCTTTTTTCTCTTTGTTGACGGCCTCGCCTATCCTCCAGTCTTTATTGATCTGGAATATCTCCATTGTCTCTACTTCATAAGGAAGGAGCCATGCCAACGTGTTGAGTTGCAGGTTCCAATCCTCTTTGCCGTTCTCCAATGCTGAAATTACACTCCAAATTGATCCTGTCTTCAAATCTATAAGCTTCTTTTTATCGGGTTGATAAAGATCAATTTGGCCTGATATAACATACCCTTCCAAGGTCTTATAGAATCGCTTCTCTACTATATCAGTAGGGCGTTGGTACTTGGCGAAAGCTTCGTGGCTTACAGTTCCAAAGAACCTGGCCCACTTATCATCCAAATCCTCCTCTTCAATCTCACTGTGTTGACGGCCTAATACAATCTGTTGCGGAGTCCTGTTAAGTGTGGTAGGGGAATAATCCCAATCAGGATTTTCAGGGTAAGTATTAGACCCCAAAACAGACCTTTCAACGTAGTCGGGGTAATTAAATTTATTTTGCATCCTTTATACCACTCCTTTTACAATAAGGCAACATTTATTTTTACCTCTAAAATACTCTACCATATTTCCACCTCAGCCAGTCAACGTAGAGTTCATGGGAATTCAATATAGTCCATACGAATGTGGATAGCAAACATTCGTTTTTACCGGAATATGTTTTTATTCGTCTCCTTAGCTGCTCAAACACCCATATATATGTATCCAACCCCTCATCACATTCTGGTAAATCAGTCTTTATGGTTTTGCCCTTCCTCTGCATAGAAATATGGGTCAAACCACAAAAGCATTGACCTTCAGAATAGGGACAATGGGCAACACACCATTTCTTGGCTTTGTATAAGACCCAGTCGGTATATTTCTCAACAAACCCTTCCCAGGCCACATCATCGTCCAAGGCTATTTTTGCCACAAGCTCCAGGCTGGCTTTACTCATAATCTTAAATCCCCTCTCCATCATTGTCAATTATTTCAACAGTTACGCCATCGGGACAAAAAATACACTCTGCAATGCCCTTATTGACTTCAATCATAACGGGCTTTTTAAGAGCCTCAATTTGTGTCTCAAGCTTTTTTACATACGCCACGTAATCGATGAGGGTGTTAAATTGTTTACCAGTTTCCATAATCCTAATAGCCTCCTAGTTAAAGTTTAATTCGCCAAGTAGGCCGCTCGCAAGCTATCAGAATCCTCACGATACATCTCCCTTTTTAGCCGTCTTATAAAAGCCTAAATCAGCACTACGAGCTTTCATAGTGATTTTAACATCGCGAGACTGTTGTAGAATATAATCGCAAAAGTCAGCAGGGATATCAAAGCCGATATGCCAATCATCGCCTCCCTGCCACTCTTTATAACCATAGGCGTGTATTATTATGCCAATTTGACCTTTCGCCATAATGTATACGCCATTATCATGTACCACGCCTAAATTGAATCCCTTTCCTTTGTTGTTGGCTCTAACAAGCCTTTTGACTTCTTCTATTGCAAACCTATATGTTTTCATTTTAATATACCTCTATATAACAGTCGTTATGCTCTAATTTAGAGCAGTTTAACCAACTTTCGCAACCATTGCAAAAGTTAGTGACGCAATCTTCGGTATGCCCATTTTCTGACATACAAAAACATTCTTTATGCCCTGTGTCCCAGCAATCGCCGGATATTACTATTGATGAATTATCATCAAAAGTATATTTAGTGGACTCACTTTTCCAACTTTGATCAACTTTAGTTGACATTTTATCGCAAACGTCAAATATGTTGCCAAGCTTTGAGTCGAAACTCTGCCCATCTTCGCCAAATAAAACTGCTATTGATTGCGCCGTATCCATAATCTTGATCCTTTCGTTTGAGCGCTTGGCGCTCGTTTCTAACTAAATTTACAATGTAACCTGTTATCTATAATATTAAACTATATAGAGAATATGTCAATTGGAAAACACCAGAGGAACAGTTTTAGTCTTCTGTCCGTTCCCTTTCCTCTGTTCCTTGAATTTCATAAACGTATCAGTTAATTTTTGTGGATCAGACGATTCACACGTTATATACACGTGGGTAAATACAAAATAATCACCAAAGGCACTATTCTTTTTTTCGTATACCCCCCAAAAGTTGCCCGATTTTTCGAACCTGTAATGGGATGTTTTAACCCACCCCTTGTGATTGTGGATCGTCTGAAAAAAACCATTTAAAAAAATCGATTGGCTAGGCAATTCTTTCATTGTTTTGCTCCATTCAAAGTTAATTAATCGATCCAATTCTTACCAGCTCATTTGAGCTGATAAGTATGGATAGACTAATCAGAAATCTACCCTAATAGATTTACCATTGTCTGCATTCCAGATAATGGCGTTTGTCATCTGGCCATCATCCTTCGCACTATCCAACTGTCTTTTTACTTCCTCCCAATCCAGCCCAAAAGGACTCGCTTGTTTTTCGTGCCCGTTTTTAAACCAAGTTATCTGTAGGTTCTTCATTTTACTCTCCATTCAAAGTTATTGTTATCTATTAATATAGTCCTTTTAAATCTTTTGTCAAACCTTATTTGTACAAACTTGCAAAATTGTTTGCCGCTATTTGCGGATTTTGCCTCCTATCATACAAAGTTTTGATAAAATTGCCGCCTGGCTCACTTAAACAGACTTTTACGCCATGGTGTACTAGCATAAAAGAGCGGAATACCACATACCAAGCTGTAAATGATTTCATTTGTTACTCTCCAGATGATCCAATATTAGAATAAATACACTTAAACCTATTATTACCAGTGATGATATCATGCTTAACTCCATTGATCCGCCATAGCTTGTGCTATACCGGAATAAGTTTTGGCCCTTTCAAGTCCTCTTT
>Ga0098052_1002436_pt1 | contig 11270 bp, 19 predicted proteins | sample 15_taG_FD_81591 | JGI IMG/M metagenome (GOLD analysis project Ga0098052, IMG submission 81591) | Marine viral communities from the Subarctic Pacific Ocean - 15_ETSP_OMZ_AT15312 metaG | ecosystem: Environmental > Aquatic > Marine > Oceanic | place: Pacific Ocean | collected 2015-01-18 | reverse complement strand
TCGTGGTCTTCCCCTTCCTGCGGGGCGATGAACTCGCCTGTCTCGATCATGGAACGTATCTCGTCGCGCTGGCGGATCTTGGCATCCGCACCACCTGCGGGAGTCACGAGAGCATCCACGTTGTGGACCTTGAGCCTTCGCATGATGGACTTCACCCATTCGCCTACGTGGATCTTGTGCTCGTCGCTTTCCATAAGCTGCTCATTGCCGGATACGGTCTGGAGAAGCTGTAGCTCCTGTCCTGCCTGCACGTAATCGTCGGTGAACTCGTCAACCACATCCACCTGCACATCGAAGTCTCCGTACAGCTTGTAGCCGTTGTCGTCCTTGTACACCGGAGCGTCCAGCTCCTCGTCGGCAATCATGCGGATCATAGTGGGATCGAGAAATGCCTGCACGTAGCTTTTGAACTTCCGGCCTACGAATGCGGAGAACTGCCGCTGGACGTAGGATACTTCCGCAAGATTGGGCTGCTGGCTGAAGCGGTTAATTGCAAGAGACTCCGAGGCTGCTGTTCGACCGCCGTATGCCTGCCCCATCATGTTGGAGTTGGTGGCCGCGCCTACGCCCTGCTCTTCCTGTATGATGGAGATAAGCTGGCTACACACTGGTGTGACATCTGGAGGCCGTACGTCCCTGAGGGCTTTGTCCACATCGTACACGGCATGCTTCTTGTTGGGGCCGTAGGTGAAGTCGGATGGCGTGGAGTCGAACTGCCCCGCATCGTACAGCATCATGCCGAACTGACGACCTCTGATGTTGTCTATGGTTCCGTTCCATAGAGTCGCCTCGATAGAATACAGGCTCCGAATGGCCTCGGCCCATGTCATCGAGTAGAGCATATCCGTGTCATCCGGCATAACCTTGATCATCTCGATGGGAATCTCCCCATCAGGATCAAAGTCCGTTTCCATGCGGACAGGGATAGAGTTGTTCAGCGTATTGCCGATGGCGGTACACCAGTACAGGTTGTAGTCGGCTTCGTCTCCGTAGGTGTCACCATCAATAGGAGCCCACTGGTACACGTCCCATTTCAGATACAGCTCGCTCTCGCCGATGCTGTAGGAACCACCTCTCGAATTGGTGATCTGGGCCTCTCGGGCATCCGCGCCCTCGGCTCCATCCCATTTGTACGAGGCTTGGTTCTTGCGAATCTCCGCTACCTGATCCTTGTCATACCAGCCGTTTTTCACGCCCTTCTGGATATCCATCCACGGGATGATCGAGAGGACGACAACGCATTCCTGATCCGCAATGTTCTTGGCGTAGGGGTCGGCATAGAGCATGGACCAATGCAGCGTCTCGAACTGCGGATATGATTTGACGGTCTTCTGCTCCCACGTCACCTTCTTGGTCTCTGGGTTCTTCACCGCTACACGGCGCTGCTCCTTGTGCATGGTGACCTGTACAGGTACGGAACAGTACTTGATGGCCTGAAACCAGAACTCGTACATCTTGCGGTTGCACGAGCCATTCTTCCATGCGTACTTTGCCAGTACGTTATGGATTGCGGCCTGACTCGCCCCTTCTTCCGTGCTGCCCCAGACTTCAGGGTTGGCGGTGGTGGTGTACTTGAACGGCACCTCGACGGCAGAGGCAACGCTGTAGCCCAATGACGCCTTCTGGTTTACCATGCGAAAGAAACGAATGCTGCCCACGTTGGCCCCGTCGTCCTTCTCGTCGAGGTCTTCCTCCTTCAGCTCGGTTGCCAATGTCCGGTTGCCCAAGCATCGCATCAGACCGTCTGCAATGCGCATCTTGTCGTCAATGCCTAGGGTTTCGCGGTCGCTCTTGAACCTGTCGTATCGGCTCGAGGCGTCGGTCAGGAATTGCGTCATCGTCTCTTCGTTGGTAAGCAGTGTGCTCATTTAGGCTCCTCGTAAAAAAACGGCTTTATAGGCGGATTCCTGCCGTTAAGTATATTCTCGTCCACCACTATCAGATCACGTGTGACTCCGTGTATCCCCGCCTGAAACCTGTTCTCGACGTACATGAATAGTGCCGCCTTTTCGATGTCTGCTTGGCTTAACAGTCGACAGCCTTCCGCAACCTTCACGACTTCGTAGAAGAATGGAACATCAAATCCTTGATCTGTACCATCTATCATTTCGTCGGTAAGCGCAATGAGAATCTCGCCATTATCGTCACGCACATGATCGTTGACGCATTTGAGCATCATGATCTTGCTGCCGATCAGCGTGGTTTCGTCTATCAGGCGCTGGGTCTCAGTATCCTGTGATTGGGTCGTACCGTCTGGTAGTACCCAATGGCTTGGGATCATCCTCTGGCACCCAGCATTTTCTTTCGCGGTTGGTTTCATTTTTCTCTCCCTCGGTTAGCTTATAGGGTTTCGATACACTATATCTCGGCGCGAGCAAAAAGCCATATCTCACCGCGTCAAGGTCATGGTCATCCTTGGCGTTGGGCTTCTCTGACACCTGCCCACTGCGGCTCTTGTCCTCTTTGTTTCTGTAGCCCTTGACGTGCTTGATAAGCAATGGGCAGCTACGCATGATGTAGAACTTCGGCGCACCACGCCTCTTGGTGGCATAATGGATTCGCTCGGGGTCTACTCGCAGCAGCTCCTTGATGATTGGCAGAGTCTGCTCAATGGTCTGCCTCGGGGCTGCTCTAAGCTTATGCAGGCCAGCTATGCGATATAGCTCGCCCGTATTGAATCTGGCGTTGTTGTCGGGCGAAAGGAACGAACGTCCGTCAAGTACGTCGTAGATGTACTGTTCTCCGTCCGTTCCAAACGTCTCGCGGTTACGGGTGAGCATGCCGCTCCTCGTCCTTTGCTCGCCCATATACTGGAGGTCGTTTCCTGAAAGCTCGACAATGGCTGCCACATTCTCGCTGATCAACTTGTCTGGGCGGAGCATCTCCCTGTAGGCGAAGTACTCGTTGTTCGGGGATATTGCCACCCATACGCAGGAGGTGGGATTGGTGCGGCCATGATCCATACACCGGAACGCGCACCAGTGAGAGGGCGGCTTGAAGGTGTCGATGACATGCACATCGTCGTCCCATTCGTCATAGACCATTCCGCCCGTGGTCTCGAACTCGCCGTAGAGGCGGGAGCGTATTGCCCTCACCTGCTTCTTATTGTTGGTGATCTCGGCCTCGGCCAAGGCAGCCTCCACGCTCCGTTTCTCGCGCTCTGGGTAGATCCAGTCGGGAACGTCCTCAATGAGGTTGCCCTTATAGAACTTGCTGGTAAGCCCCTTGGTCTCGCTACGATTGTAGAGAGCCTCGAACCATGTACCTCCGCCTGTATCGGCTCGACCGTCGACCTTGTGGGGTGTGGCTGCACCAATATGAAAGCCAGCAGTCAGGAACTCATATCCATCCTCGTCCGTGCCATAACGGCGTCTGGTCTTCATACGGAAGTCCATGCCATCGAAATTAGCCTCTATGCCCTGCTCGTCCCATACGGCACCATCTAGCGCTTGGGACTCAAATGCGCTCTGAGGCTGGCGAGCGCATTTGAAGTGAAGAATAGAGCCACACTTTAACTCTGCGGCGAACGCCATCCTCTTCGGAGGTTGCCAGTGGAGCTTCTCTCCCAGCTCGTCGGCGGGTAGCCATGCTCTGACGATCTGAGGCCAGATGGTCTCGGTGATGTTGTTCCAGTTGATCGAACATATTGCAATCTCCTTCGGGCCTGTCCATTCGCGATATTTCACTCCATGGTCCTTGAACACCTCCCACTCTGGATCGCAGGGAATTACCCCGTAGGCCAAGAGGGCTTTGATGAAGGCGATGGTACTCTTCCCGTACCTGTTGCCAGCGGTGAACCCCGTGTAGACGTGAGTGGTGTCGTTGATGAATTCATGGGCGGGGCCGTCGAACGCCTCTCTACCTGCACAGTTGGGCAGGTAGTAGCGAAGGGGGTTGGCTTCGAGCTTCTGCTGGAGGGACATGACGAAGGCTCGCTGGGAGGGATGCTCGGACAGCCACTTGCGGCTGAAGGAGAAGAGCTTCAGGCCGAGATTCAGGAACAGGCGTCTGTCGTCCTGAAACTTCTTCATCAGGTCCGGGCGGTTCAGGTACTCGCTGTACTCAAGAGACTCAAGCCCGTCCTCGGTATAGAACTCGTAGATCATGCCTGTTCCTCGTGCTCCTTAGAATGGCACTCAACGCACATACTCTCCAGCCTTGAAGGGTCGGGAAGCATGCGCTTGATCACCAAGTCCACTACTCCGTCCCAGTCAATCCCGTCCTTGTGATGCACCTGAAGCTTGTCCACCGTTAGCTCTGGGTCTCTATTCTTGGCCTTGGACTGCTTCCGTCCGCATCGTTCGCAGTGATTCGTTGCTGCCTTCAGGCAAGCTGCCCTCTCACGCGAGCGCAACCATACCTGACGCAGCGCATTCTTGATTCTCGATCTTGGAGTCGTTGGAAGCTTCTTCCCCATCAGATATCCCCTTTCCCTATGGCTCGGGAGGCAGGACTTGAACCTGCAACCTTCGGATTAACAATCCGCTTCTCTACCATTGAGATACTCCCGATTACGCCGATTCGTGCAGAATGACTCCCACGATCTTGCCAAGGTTCCACATCTCGATCACGATTCCGGCAGCAATGACATTCACCACCCCATCACAAAACGACACCCCGTCACACTCCACCTCGTGCGTCGAGTTATCCATCAGTATTTCGCACTTCTTCATTCAGCTGTTCCTCTATCTGGTCTTTGAACGCCCCCACGAGCCACACCCGCGAATTACTATCCAGCTTCAGCTGGTCGTATGCTTCCCGCCCCTCTCGCTCGATGAATCTCTGTGTATAAACGTCCTCACCTGCGTGTGACTGCGAGTGGCACCACCTGCAAAGTGCATGGCAATTACGCCTGTCCCATCTTGTAAAGAGACGACTCCTGACGAAAAGGTGAGCGAGGTCAGAGGGAGTCCTGCCACATACATAGCATTGTCCTTCCTCATTAAACACCACCCTCCTGATCAGAACATCGAGCCGTTTGGTTTGCTCTTTACTCACAGTCTCACCCTCCGTCGCTGAAGATCCTTCACGAACGACAGGGCCAATATCATCACCGTCTCTTGCGTCTGGTCATCCAGATCGCTCTCTTCGAATGCCTCTGCCCACCACACGGCAGGCTTTACCGCTTTCCTCGGCGCATACTTGTCACGCCTGAACTTCTTGATATGGGACCAGCGCAGACTGTTGTCGTCCGCCACAAGCTCTTCAACCTCCTGACGGAAGTCATCGTCCTCGATAAGGTCCAGCTCCCTACGCAGGAGCCATGACTCCATACGTTCCTTCAGGCGCTCGAACCAACTGTCCCCCATCTTCATCTCTTCCAGAGCCTCGCTTATCCAGCGCTTCTGGTCCTCGGGCTCCATAGGAGCAATGAATGACCAGAACTTCCAGTTGCTCAACTTGATGTCGCGCAAGTCTGGAGGAATCTTGCGAGCCACCCACTGGATGTTGGAGATGTACCCCTGCGACCAATGCAACCTGTTCATCACCTGTGAATACATCTCGCCAAACTTCCGCTCTCCGCCATTGAAGGCATCCCCGATATAGAACTTGAACAGGATATCCCTCACGCTATGGGCATATGCTAGCTGATCCATATAGCGGATCAGCCGAGCATAATCCCTATACGTGCAGGAGTCCTTCAGGGTGATTCCCGTCACCCCGACGATACAATGCTCGGGGCTGATAAGACGAGGCAACCGCGTCACTTCAGACACGGCTGTCTGTCCTTCATCCCCGATCCTGTCTCCCACTTCCTCAAGGATGCCTTCAGGCGCTCTGCGGAATTGCCCCATTAGGAAACATCCACTGTTCGCGTCTGGTTGACCGTAATCGTCACCGGAATGTCCCGCTTGAGCGTATACGCCCCGTTCTCCATCAGATTAACCCTGCACCAGCGGAGCATATCCACCACCTTCGTGATGGCTCCATCAGGCTGCTCCTCACACGGCGTAAACACGCCATCGCGCTCAACACCAACCACTAGCCGCTGCGTCCCGTACGTCGAATCTTTCTCTTCACTCATGCCGTCTCTCCTTTTTGTTGTTTCCCCGCACCTAACGATTTCGCAAAGCCATCGTAATTCAAAGCACGCACCGTCTTCTCGTGCTCCAGAAGCTTCACTTCCATCTCCATGATCTCAGGCAGCAACCTCTGCATATCCCTCAGGGTCTTGATTGCATCACTGGCCCCAAGGGCATCAATCTTCGATCTGTCCGAGGCGGCTGCGGCATAGGAGCTGATAGAACTCACCAGCATTGCCCTCGCCAGCTGCATCCGCATCGCATCCGGCACCCTCGACACCAGAGACGAATAGCGATCTATCGAATCACCCACACTCTTCGCCGTCCGCCCTGTCGCCTGTGCAATCACATCAGGAGCCAATCCCGCCATATGCCGAGAGATGACTTCCTTCTCGCTCTCGGGAACATGCTTGAACCTCGGACACACCCCTTCCAGCATCTCATAAAGCTCTGCTACTTCAGCCATATGCCAACCGCCCTCTTTACGCCCATTCTATGAACCTTCTCCCTGCAAGCCGCCATCGTCCGCCCAAGGTGCCTCGATATAACCCCTATGGGCTGATCGGTTTCCCATGCCTCTTGCAGGTAGGCCAGCTCCATCGCGCTCCATCTACGTCGTGTTTTTCGCGCCATATCGCTCTCTCCGTTCCGTGTAACATATATAACATATATAACATAACCCTGTACGTCCACTTCTTTTTTGGCCGAGCTTCCTAACAAAAATGCCATTCGCTGTATATAGGGCTAACCTTGTACCTTCCTTCAAAAACGTAGAACCGTCTTGCAATCCGGTTTGGAACTTTCCTGCAATCGCTCGTGTAGGAGGGTGGCTCATTTCCAGTAAGCGCCCAATGGATATCTCGCTGTAGGAAGGTGGCGGCTGATGATTCCCCCACCATGCGTGCGCGGGGGGCGGGGCAAGGGGTGCCCCTAATGGGCCCTCCTCCATGCAGGGCTGTTTTTCCATTGGACGGCCCCATACCAGCATAATCGAAGGGTAACGCATTCGGCGAAACCCAGTAATCCTGCCTGCCGTGATGGAGTTGCGGTAGAGCATCAACAAACAAAGGAGAACTCCATGAGCAAAGCAACAACAACAAGCGCAACCAAAGACCACACCGTCATCGCTTCCTTCAAGGCAAAGGGTTCATCCCTTGAGCTTGACAAGGTAACGCTTCAGATTCGCGCTCTTCGGATCAAGATCAAAGCGGCGGATGAAGCTGGTCGTAAGAAGTTGCGCCCCACAGAGAAGGAGTTGATTGCAAAGCGTACGGAGCTTGGCAAGGCCAGTCTCAACAAGCGGAATCTGAAGACTGCTTGGGGTGCTGGCATGTCGAAGGAGCGGGAAAAGGCTGCCCGTGCCGCTCTGTCCTCTAAGTAGTCCACAACTCAAAGCGCGGGGCATTGCTCCGGCTTTGACTGGGAAGCATTACGGTGCTTCCTTGTCAGAGTAACACAAACAAGGGAGGTATATTCGACAGAAAGACAATGGATTCGACTAGATGGATTCGACATAGCCTGCGGGTGGTTACATGCCATGGATTTGGTAGGTGTACCCAAAGGTGTAATATATGACTGGTTGCTATAAGCTGCATACGTTCTCGTAGTCCCCGTGGATTCGGTGGCGTTGATCCCGTATGTGTGTGAAGTGCTAATCTAAAGCCTCAGAGGATTCCCATACCCTTGGGGTTGCCGTCCGAAGTAGACGTCGGGTAGCGGCAGAACCAGTCGGCATCGGCGCTGTTTATGAGTCGGGTACTTCCCCGATGATTGGCAGACGTTGCGCCTACGGGTGCATTAAATGAAGTAGTAGTCTCATGCGAGGGGCTACAGCTGCATCGACAGTTACCGAAAGGCAACGTGCGTTGACACAAGGGGCGCAATGCGTTGTTGATTAGGGGCGGATAGTGCTCACGCTTGGATGGGGTTAGCGACCTGTACCGAGAACGTGAGGAATTAGCCCAAGCCGCCGAAAGAAACCAAGGGGTAATACTGTGGGAGAGCGCGGACTAACCAGCGACCACGGGACCACGGGGTAAAAACTCGTAGGTAATAGCTAGCTACATGGCAAAGATGTAGCGGTAGAGTATCGGACCAATACGGATACCACTCCCGCGAGGGGGCGCGGGGCAGCAAAGCCATGACCTGTGGCAGCAGCACCTTACATTTAGGTGATGCACAACTGGGCGCGGTCAACGCCCGTCGCAGGCATGGCTCTTTTTATGGTCTGGCCCACCTTACGGGCCTCACTTTCAAAAGGAGGACACCATGGACAGAAGAGATACAATAGGCGAGCGGATTGCCGCAGACGAGAAACCGGAGGGAGAGGTTCTCCCTAACGAGATCGAGATCCGCTACGAAGGAGAGCGGGTTGGCAGCGGATGGGGAGAGCGCTGCTGGACAGTCTACCATAACGGACGGGGGACTAGCATGGGGTTCCGGTATCGGAGTGATGCCGTAGCTCACGCGATGAGCCTCGCATCCAAACCCACGGGTCGCGCCGCCGCCTTCATGGCGAAATACGCGCCGAAAGCCTGACGGGTTTATTCAGGCATCCGAAGGAGGTACATCATGTACTCATTGAGCAGTGACGGGTTCCCGCTGGCAGGCGAGTTGATCAAGATTCAGGCAAGCGTTACAGCGTTTGCCCAGCACGACGTCTTCGTTGCCCCATGGAGGGCAGTGGAGATAGCTAAGGCTTTGGCTGCCAGCGGGGCTTACGAGCACGTGGTCATTCAGACTGAAGGAAGGATGATCTTCGTGGCGGACGGACTCGTACGTCAGCCAGCGTGGGCAGACGATGCCAATCCAGATGAGGCCGCAGCACTTGCTGCCCTTCGGTTCGACGACTAGACCATCATCCCCCTCGCGGGGGTTCAGCTTGGAGCTGATTAGGGCGTGCAAACCGTGCGTCCCGCGGGGAACAGAGGCATAAGCCTCGGAAGGAGATACTATGGACCCAAGCTATCCGAACAAGGTGACGATTGAGGCTGAGACGCCTCGACGTTTCACGAAGTGCGAGCTGATCGCACTACTCAAGCCCAGCGTTGGGTTTGAGGCGGCACGAGCCATCGCCATCGCAGCCTTTGATGTACGCTCGTACACCAATCTCGGTGATCTGATTGGCGACGTCGGTTGCGACGCACTCTACGAGGTGTTGAACTAGGCTCACACTGGTGTGAGAAACAGGGAGGACAGACGATGCGCTATGAAGTCAAGAAATACAACAGGTGGACCTATGGAGTGTGGGATACCACGCTCGAAGTGTTCACCGATGGCGAGTTGGAAGAGGATGAGGCAGCCGAGGATGCTGAAAAGTTGAACAGCCTCAACTTCATCAAGGTGGCGAAGAGTGCCAGCTTCTTCTCCGTACCCGAGGTGCGGAAGGTGCTGGAGGGCTGCGAGGTGATCTTCACCTCCATGGCTCGGCTCGCCACGCGGTTGGGTGAGGAGTTCCCTGATGCAGTCGTGGTGACGGTGAGCAGCGGGGCCGAAGCCATTGCTGAGACGTATATCGAGGCCAAACGCGACGACGGCCACGAGGTAGAGGTCATTACGTTCGGAGATCTCTACGAACTTCAGGCCAAGCATGCGCCTGACTTCTACGATGACGCGAACAACTACGCCTAACCAAACAGGGAGCATCCTTCATGCGAGGGATGTTCCTGTCTGTCTATGGGACTCTCATAGGTGGACAGGAGCAATGACGCTCCGACAATAGCCCACATAGGGCAGAAGGAGAGACGAGATGAAGACACTGACAACAGCAACAGCCAACGCATTCGGGGTAGACATCAGTTTGATCGACGTGGAGAAGATGCGTAGATTAGATGTGAAGGAGCAGCTCCGCTACGCCCGACGGAAGATGAAGGAGGCATTAACGTGGGACATTAACTGCCGAAGGGACACAGAGAGAGTCCACGTTTCCGAAGCGGAGGTGGCCTCGTTCCACAGCCGCATGAGGCACCGCCAGCACGCACGTCCCTTGGTAGTAGGAATATGAGCCCGAACTCTTGGAGGCAAACAATGAAGGAAAAGACAATGAGTGAACCTAAGATGGAAACCCTCCTCGAGCTCCGTAAGGAATTACGAGCACGAGCGGCCTTTTTGGGGCCAAAATGCAGTGAAAATAACGGTGTACATTTCGCTGCCAAAACACGCGAGAATCTCAAGAAGCTCTCGGCCATTAACACCCAGATCAGTCGCGTCATCGGCAACCCGGATGATAACCCGCAGAGATCGTCTCGCGGGTTCTACAACCAATAGCGGGGGACGCCCACCCCGCAAGAGAGGAGACAAGAAATGAGCGAAACGACATGGAGATTCTGGTTTGATGACGGGGAGAGCATGGACGTGTACAATGGATGCCAGCACGAATCACGCATCGTAGCGTTGAACTCCCGCCAGTTCCGGCGGAAGGACACCGAGATTGTGAAAGTCGAAGCTTCCTTCAACTGCGGGCCATTCAAGCGTGTGAAAAACGAGAGGATCTAACCAACCCACCGGCGGGGAAGATGACTGCATCTACATCGCAGCATAGCACCAAACCACAACGGAGGACGGAACATGACAACGACAACACCAACCCGCAACGAGATTCACAGCTACTACAACACTCTAGTAACATCATCGTTTCTGAACGCTTCTGGAGTCGATTCTTGTGACGAGTTGCTTGATAGCGGGAGATGCGGTTTTGACAACCTTGGAAACGTGACAAGCATTGACGGGCACACCATTACGTCGCGCGACGGCGCAACATTCACATTCAGCAAGTAACCAACCAACCCACCGGCGGGGAATCCAAACCCGCCAAGAAGGAGGCCTAAATGGCAAAAGGAGGACTAGACGATGAATAATCCATATAGAGGGATTATGCGAGGAGCAGGCATGACGCAACGGGAATACACACTCAACGCACTGACACCCGACGAGACTTGCTCGTGGAAGTGCGAACACTGCGGTCAGACTGTGTACTTCATGGGTAATCTTGGATACGCCCCTGCGTTTCCGACCTGCCCATACGAAGAGTGCATGATGCCTACACGCAACGGGCTATTCCAGAACTATGAACACAAGGAGGGATGAGATGGCATGGTCATGGAGTAACGCGCACGAGGCATACGCAGCCAAGAAGAACCTTGGGAAGAAGCCCAAGGCATGGCTGGCTGAATGCCTAGCCGAATGGAAGTGCAAGCAAATCGACAAAGCAGTGGAGTTTGTAGACGAGGCGCTGCTCATGTCAGACTT
>Ga0098052_1002428_pt1 | contig 11287 bp, 9 predicted proteins | sample 15_taG_FD_81591 | JGI IMG/M metagenome (GOLD analysis project Ga0098052, IMG submission 81591) | Marine viral communities from the Subarctic Pacific Ocean - 15_ETSP_OMZ_AT15312 metaG | ecosystem: Environmental > Aquatic > Marine > Oceanic | place: Pacific Ocean | collected 2015-01-18 | reverse complement strand
TTCTTTCCTTTGGGCGAGCATGCGAAGTCCGCTTACAGACGTCAGTTGCTGGGGCCCGAGAGGGAAGATCATTTTATCGCTTTTTGGATGAATCGCAACGCCAAAAGAAAACGTCCCAATGACGTGTTGTTATCGTGGAAGCTTTTTATGGACGCATTGGGCGAACAAGGTAAGAGTGATGCGACATTGATTATGCATACCGATCCCCAAGACTCCGAAGGTCCGAACCTTGAGGTCGCCGCAGAAATGTTGGGTATTAAGGATAACGTTTTTTTCTCGAATCAACGCGTGGATTTCGAGAAGATCAATATTCTACACAATATCTCAGATGTCGTTTTTAATATCGCTTATGCTGAGGGTTTCGGGTTGGGAACCCTGGAGGCAATGCAGTGCGGTACACCCATTATTGCTCTCAAGACAGGTGGATTGACGCGACAGGTTATCGATCATAGGGACGGTTCGGAAAACGGTATCGCGTTATCTGTTGAAACGAAAGTGCTTGTCGGTTCGCAGACGGTTCCTTACATTTACGAAGATTACGTTTCCGCAGAAACAGTCGCAAACGCTTTTTACAAGTTGTATAGCATGTCCGAGGAAGACCGCGAAAAATTAGGACAGAAGGTTCGCGATTATGCGTTGTCTGAATTCGCGTATCAAGACACCGTTGATAAGTGGCACGATACGATGATAAACCTTATTGAAAACTGGAAATACGAGAATTATGCAGTGGAGACGATGTGATGAAGACCGTTTTGGTCAGAGCGCCCCTATTAACGATGAGTGGGTACGGGGTTCATTCGAGACAAATCTTTAGGTGGTTGTCGGAAAGGGGCGGCATTAATCTTAGGACGAACGTCTTAAGTTGGGGCGCGTGTTCATGGATGCTAGATTCAGGCGCAGAAAATGGTCTCGTGGGAAAAATTATGGAGGCGACCGCCGGGCCCGAAACGAAGCCAGACGTGTCGTTCCAGTTACAGTTACCCAACGAGTGGGATTCGAATCTCGCGGGCCACAATGTCGGAATCTCGGCCGTCGTTGAGACCGATATTTGTAGCCCTAAATGGATCGAGTGCTGCAACAAGATGGACGCGATAGTTGTTCCCTCGCAACACACGGCTAACGTTTTACAAAAGTCAGGTAAGCTTACTACTCCCCTGTATGTCATCGGAGAATCTTTCATCGACGAGTGCGCTACCTCGGATTCGCTCGAGTTAGATCTCGAAACAAGTTTTAATTTTTTGGTATTGGGCCAGCTTACCGACCACAATCCTTACCGCGATCGTAAAAATGTGTTATTTACTTTACGATGGCTTTGTGAGGAGTTTGCGAACGATCCGGATGTCGGAATCGTCATCAAGACGAATAGCGGTCGGGGAACAAAAATCGATAGGGGAATCACTAGAAAGATACTCGAGGGTGTGATTGGTGAAATTCGATCCGGTCCGTATCCTAAAATTCATTTCGTTCATGGTCATATGAAGCCCGAAGAAGTCGCGAGTCTGTACAAGCATAAGAAGGTTAAAGCGTTGGTCACCGCGACGCGAGGCGAGGGTTTTGGTTTGCCTCTTTTGGAAGCCGCGGCGTGTGGGTTACCAGTGATTGCGACGGACTGGTCCGGACATAAAGACTTTTTAGATATGGGCAAGTGGCTAAAGGTTGATTACGAACTCCAAAACATTCCAAAGGATCGCGTCGATGGTACAATATTCGTTGACGGCGCGAAATGGGCGGAGCCCAAGGAGGAAAGCTTTAAAAAGGTAGTTCGCAGGTTTAGAAAGAAAACCCAAAAACCGGATAAGTGGGCCACCGACTTGAGGGTTTTGATTCACGAAAAATTTAGTTTCGAATCAATCGCGACCACTTACGAGTCCCGGTTTGGGGATTTATTGTGATCGACGTAGTGGCAATCACCGTTGCATGCTTTTTGTTTTTGTGGGCATTGATAGCTACATATTACTGCATTAAATTTGCTCGTTCGTTACTTGACATCACCGAGTCTATTGAGGCGGCCTTGGATATTTTGGATGAGAGATATGGGTCTATTTCTAAGATATTACAGATTCCGATTTTTTACGATAGCGCCGAAGTGAGGCAGGCGCTACAAGACATCAACGAAAGCAGAGATGCGATACTACATGTCGCGTCTATCGTGGGGCGTGTGGAGGAGGTGACCGATGGCGATGTATAAGAGAAGGAAGATCAAGCGTCGTCGCAAGGGTAAGTCAAATATGTATTTTACGATGGACACCCAAGCGGCGATCGTAGAGTATCAGGACACCGACGATTATCAAGTAAAAAACGATCTCTATAACAAACAAATAAAATACGCGTTCGAAAAGCTAGTCGAAAACTTGATCTTTGTATACGGGTTTCAAAACCCGTACGAACCAACCAAGCACCTACAGGCGGATTGCGTTTCGTTTCTCTTGGAGACGATTCACAAGTGGAAAAAAGACAAGGGTACGAAGGCCTTTTCGTATTTCAACGTCGTCGCCAAGAACTGGTTGATCGGCAACGCTAAAAAAAGACAAAAGAATCTTAAACGATCCATTTCTTTCGAGGACGCCGAAGTGATGTCGGCCAAGGATCGAAAGGCGATCGCATATCACCAAGTGGTTCCCTCCGCGGACGCGAATTTAGACAAAATAGAATCTAAACTTGAGATGCTTAGGGCGTTGAAAACGATTAAGTCTCGAGTTCATCAGGAAAACGAAGTACTCTGTATCGACGCGATCATAGCGATATTCGAAAACGTTCACACGCTAGATTTTCTCAACAAGCGCGCCGTGTTCGTTTACGTTCGGGAAATAAGCGGCTTAAATCAGAAACAACTTGCTTCTGCGCTTGGTGTCGTTCGTAAGCACTACAAAAGTATCCGAGGAAGCGATGATTTCAACATATTTTGAGGTGAATTATGACTAAGGCAAGAAACGACGCCGTCGATCGACTGGAGAAGCTAGGCAAAAAGATCGATGCGTTTTCGGAGTTACTCGACAATATTACCGCGCTCGAAGATAAAAAGAAGCTCCTTTGGAAGGAAATCTACGAGAATGCTCTAAGCGATCGAGAAAACGCCGGCACGCTTTACACAGATCTATACTTAAAGATGCAAGGAAGTCAGTCGGATCACATCGCCGTGGGATCGATAATGGCGAAATACCTAGAGCGCATGTGTAAATCGAACGAACAAATTCTCAAACTCGCAGACCTAATCGCGAAGGAGGAGTCGAAAGCGTCTAAGATCGACGTTGACGACATGTTTTCTGAGATAAGCGGGAACTAATGTCGAAGGCTTCGACGATAGGATCTTCGACAAGCAGGTCGTCCGCCGCCACCGCCCTCGCGAACCCGACGCCTTCGACCACATTTATACGAGCCGTCGTCGTCGAGTTATTGAATGATCCCAGTTACTATACGGACGATGAGTTACTCGAGAAATTCAATAACATTGCCAACCCTGGCGTCCTGACGGGTAACCCCCAAAAGCCCCCATTTAGCGAAGAGGCCGGCGATCCGATTGAGTCGCTACGCTACCTCATTCCCAGAAACTCGTTGCTCGTTAAACTCGTGAACGCCGGTGCTGCAAAGTCCGAAGACAAATCGACTTTATGTTTCCCATTTTTCCCGCCGTATCTCCAGTTCCCAGTTAAACCGGGCGAACAGATTTGGGTCGTTTCGGAAAGACCCACGCAGGAGATGACGTACCTTTACTGGATGTGTCGAATAACTGGTCCTGGATTTGTTGACGACATCAATTATACTCACCTCGATCGACAAATCTTACCATCGCCCACCGCCGTTACGGCTAGCTTTCCCAACGGCGATGGTACGCCCGCTCACTTTACGCTTCCCAATGCAGACGATTACGACACGATCGTAAACGATTCCGCATCGGAGATCTCATTTTCTCCCGAACCAGTACCTCGAATTACAAAGCGTCCGGGGGATCTAGTTCTTCAGGGGTCGAACAACACGTTGATCCTCATGAGCGATGATAGGGGTTGGGGCGCCGACGAGGATCCGGCGGGTAGCGATACAAGCAACGCGTCCAAGACTGAGGGCGAAACGCAACGGGTGTTGGCGGGTAGCATCGACGTTGTGGCGGGACGAGGTAGGTTTCTTGGTGGCGTCGACGAAGACCCCAACTCCACGCCACCTAGAATCGTTGAGAACACCCGCGAACAGGAAGAGACAGACAAGTATTTTATTAATCCAATCGAGGGCGATCCGGACTTCGTGAATGATTCCTCGCGCGTTTACGTTTCCATGAACACGAACGGAGACGAAAAGCTTGGGCTGGAATACCCGTCGATCGATGGTACTGATGTCGAACCGGTTGTCGATTCGCCATACGTCATAATAAAGTCAGACGAGATTCGGGTCGTGGCGAGAAAGAATGATGACGAAGGAATAAACGGTAGCATCAAGATTGTTAAAGAAGGTGAAGAGGGTGAAGATAAGGCGGTTATCGTAATACAACCAGACGGTTCCATTTTGATTAGCGGACCGAAAGTATCGCTTGGCACAGGCGACACAGGCGATACGCAGGTTTTAATCGGGAACGACTCAGGCGCAGAGCATTTGGTTAAGGGTGAGACGTTGGAGGAAAAACTAAACGCTTTGGTAGATAAGCTTGATGGCCACACGCACCCGACTGCTGTCGGACCAACAGGACCTCCAATCGCCAGCGACGGCGCATCTGTATTTCCAAGAGACTTTAATGCGTCATTCAGCGAAGTTGGAAGGGTGAAGTAGTGGGAATCAAAACGAACCTGCAAGCTTTTCTTGATCCGGAGTTTGGGGGATATATCGGGTATCCCGATACGCCCGAGAATCCATCCAAACCAGAGACGGAGTGGACGAACGCCATCCAGCCAGAGATCGCGCTCTTTCTTGCACCTTCTGCTGCCGGCTTTTTCGTCGACGGAGGGTCTTCAAACTTCCAATTGGCGGCTGGGGATTTTATCGGGACCTTGGACAATCCAAACCCGTTGGCTGATGCAATTGACCAACTGATGGAGGACGTTGCGGACGGGATGACCGATGCGTCGGATAGCGGTGGGGGACCTACGCCCATTACGCCACCTTCGGACGCCCTAGATTCTCTGAATACGATTTTCCAACCGGCCCCAGATTTTCACACTTCTGACACTGCTTTTACACCAGAGGAGATCTGTCAAAGGGCGGAGGATAGAATCCTGGAGTGGTTGGGAACGGGAATGTTCACCGCGTGGTACGTTGCCCCCGGAAGTCCTCCAACGGGTTTCCCGGGTATTCCAATGTCATGGGGCGCGCCATCTGTTGGTACGCCAGAACCAGAGGAGTTCGATGCCGACGGTGACGGTTACAAAATCACTGATGATCCGCCCGACCCAAATGATGACGATGCCGACGATCCAGAAGAGCAGTGAGTGAAAACCCACAAGCACCTTGGTTACGTGGTACTTATATGCTGAGGTGAGTTTTGCCTACTGGAGCAAGAAAAACGTATAGTTTCAAGTCCGTTGGGATGACGAGCGCCGAGGTCGCGGATCAGACGACCATAACAGGGCGCATCAGACCCATCGGAATCAAGACACCAGTCCAGTATTCGGCTGATAATGGGTTGTTCGCCATGCACATCGATGTCGTAAAAAACATCCAAGATAACCTCAGGAACCTTCTACTCACCAATCATGGTGAGCGTCTCGGTTTGTACGATTTTGGCGCGAACCTTCGACCACTGATCTTTGAGCTTGGAAAGGCGGACTTCGACGCGATTGCGATTAGACGTATCAATAAAGCGATATCTAAGTATATGCCGTTTATCGAACCCCTAACATTCGAGACTTTTGACGATGGTATGGTGGAGCAAAATCTCGCGATGGTTCGTCTTCGCATTACTTACAATATCCCAAGGTTGAATGTGTTCGAAAAAGGGATCGAGATCATCTTACAGGCAGGCGGGTAAAGTGGCGGAAAAACTAAGAAATATGACGCAGAAAAGCTACCTTGCTCGAGATTTCGATAGTTTTCGAGCGCAACTAATAGAGTACGCACGCATATTCTATCCCGACAAGATCCAGGATTTCTCCGAGGCTTCGTTGGGTGGGTTGTTGGTCGACATGGCGGCGATGGTCGGCGATACGATGTCGTTTTACCTCGATCATCAGTTCAACGAGCTCAATTACAACAGGGCTGTTGAATTGGGAAACATCGAAACGCACCTTAACAATGCTGGAGTTAAGATTAGAGGTAAGGCGCCCGCGTCCACGCATGTCAAACTCACGTTTGTCGTAGACGCGAAACAAACTGGGGGTCAATGGGCACCCGATACCAATCAGTTACCTAATGTCCTGGTCGGCACGACGTTCAGGGCGACGAACGGGACGTCGTTTACCACGATCGAGGATGTTGATTATGCTAAAACGGACTTTTTGGGCGAGCTCTTAGCGGCGATTGAGATCGAGACGACTAGCGTCGATGGTAGTCCCGCCACGTTTAGGGTTTCTAGACATCTTCAAGTCGTGGGAGGAAAAATTGTAACAGAAGCGTTTAGTGTTCCCGACACGCACGTTCCATTTCGAACGATAACGCTTTCGTCGGCAGACGTTTCCTCGATACTGTCGATTATAGACTCGAATAAAAACAACTATTACGAAGTGAGTGATTTGAGTCAGGATAATGTGTTTGTCTCGGTTTCGACCGAAGCCGCGGCCGATCAATCAAAGGCAACTTCTAATCTCGAGATTATTCCTGCGCCTTATCGCTTTACGCAATCCACCAGTCTCACATCGCGCTTGACAACCCTTCGCTTCGGTTCGGGCGACGCGAAATCCACGCAAGACGATATAATTTCGGATCCTTCGGAGCTCGCCTTACCACTTGTTGGAACCACCACATTTGCGAGATTTTCCATTGATCCTAACTCTTTGCTAAACTCGAATTCGTTGGGCGTATCGCCACGGGCGACCACGCTAACGATTAATTATTTAGCGGGTGGGGGGCTTAATACGAATGTCGGATCGAACGCGATTAATCAGACTACGACCTTGAGCGTACTTTTTCCTTCCGGGGCGACTACGGCACAGAAGACCTCTATCAAGGCCAGCGTTAGCGTAACGAACATATCTCCCGCAACCGGTGGAGACGATGCGCTATCGATAAGCGATCTTAAAGCGAAGATACCATCCGCACAAAATTCCCAAAATAGAATAGTGACTCGTCAAGATTTATTGGCTCGTGTTTATACGCTTCCCGCACAATTCGGTAGGGTTTACAGGGCCGGCGTTACTCCATCTACGAACAATACTCTTTCTAGCGATCTCTATATAATCAGTAGGGACTCTTCGGGTAAGTTAGCTACGGTATCGGATACGCTTAAGCTGAATTTGAGAAATTACCTGAATGAGTTTCGTCTCGTTAGTGAATCGATACAGATCAAGGACGCGAAAATAGTAAATTTTGGTGTCGAATTTACAATTCGGGTTATTCCTAACGCGAACAAGGTTACGACATTACAGGGAGTAATAAGTAATCTGTCTACGCTGTTTGATGTATCAAGATTTCAGGTCGGCGAGCCGCTAATCGAATCGAGCGTAATTTTTTCCATTCTGAATACTCCAGGTGTTCAGGCATTACCTTCACTCAAGTTTATAAACTTTTTTGGTTCCCAAAACGAACAAGATTATTCGGGCGAAGTATTCGACTTAGGCGCTAATCTGGTTAACGGTATGATCGTTCCACCATCCGATTCGATTTTTGAGCTCAAATATATCAATACCGACATCATTGGAAACGTGTTATGATCTTACAACTTACAGCAAGTGCTGATACGTACATTACGAACAAGATCATTAACAATTCGTTCTCTGCGTCCGACGCGAACGTGGGTCGCGCAGGTACGATCGATCTGTTTAAGCTTTATAACGAATCAAGTTTGACAGGTGCTAGTGGCGAACCATACTCCACCGAAAAGATAGAACTTTCCCGGGGACTGATTAAGTTTGATTATTCCTCGATCCAGGCCCTAACGACCTCAAAAATCGATTATACGAACTCTTCCTTTAAGGCCGAACTCCTTCTCTTTGACGTGATGGGTGGTCAGGGAACGCCCTCGAACTTTACGCTTTCGGTGTTTCCTCTTACTAGAAAATTCGACGAAGGAAACGGTCGCGACGTCGCGGCGTTTAGAGATCTCGACGTTGCTAATTATTACTCGAGTAGTTTTTCGGGTGGTGCCGCGACCATGTGGGTTTCGGGTGGCGCTAACGCTTCCGGTTCAAGCGACGGTCCGGAGTCCGTGGATTATTTCGCCAGTGGAAACGTTGGTGGTTCTACATCTTATTTGAACTTCGAATGTAAGCAGAACTTCGTGAATGGAAACGAAGATCTCAAGATAGACGTTACGAAACTCGTTTCAGCAAGCCTTGCAGGTCAATTTACGAATCATGGCTTTCGCTTGAGCTTTACGGGAAGCGAAGAGACGGATACCAAAACATGGTTCGTCAAGAGGTTCGGCTCGTCGCAGGCAAGAAACGTCTTTTTGCGCCCGCTTTTGAGGGTGGGATTCGACGACTCTATCAGGGATCATCACAAGTCTTTCTTCTTCGACTTGAGCGGTTCAATATTTTTAGACTCTTTTGAGAGAGGTAAACCAGCCAACATCAAAAGTGGTTCGGCCTTGACGTCGATTACTGGCTCAGCTGTTTCTGCTTTTTGCTTACATACAAAACTTGTGTCTGGGTCTTTTTCCAAGATCGTTTCCGCAAGTCAACACAAGATTGCTGGGGATCTTAACAACTTTGTAACGGGCGTGTATTCATCTTCTTTCGCTTTGTTTAGCGGCGATACTACTGTGGTTAGCGGCACAACGACAGTCGCGGATTATGTGAGAGATAGCGGCAGCATCACGTTTGATACGTACTGGCAGGACTTAAACAATCTCGTCGCGTGGCATACAGGTTCGCTAAAGGTGAGCGCACCGGTTCGTTTCGGGTTTAACGAAATTCCCAAGGATTTGGGGGTGAAAATTACGAATGTACCCCCTGAGCTTGGACGATCCGAGAAGGTAAAGTTAAGGGTGTTCGTGACGGATTACAACGCTCAACCTACAGCGAAACGTGTTCCTTATAGGTTGGCGTCTACCGTCGTGGAGAAAGCGTACTATAGGGTGAGAGACGTTCAGACGAGTAAGATTGTCATTCCTTTCGAAGAGAGTAACAACGCAACACGCCTGTCAGAGGATAGCGATGGTTTGTATTTCGAGCTTGATGTCTCGGCGCTATTTAAGGGTAGAACGTACACTTTCGATTTCAAAATCGTAGATAGCGGTGAGACAGAGGTGCTAAAGACGAGCTCCGTGTTCAAGGTGGTCTAGGATGGGTATAAAAGACATTCGAAATTTACAGACCCTTTTCGATCCCACGATTTCGAGAAACGCATCCGCCCGACAAGTTGAGAGCCACGTTAGTTTGACGTTGGGCGATATCGATGGCTTTATCGGCGCTACTTCAAGTAGCTTTGAATTCGATCCACCCGGCGCGCCTCTCAAAAGTACGCAACAGATTCCTCTCGATTTTTCGAAGTTCGAGAATCACACGTTCTTCAATTCCGCGGAGTCGAACGTGAATGTCGCGTTCGAGCGTGTTATCAATAGCTACCCCTTTGATGGGACATTTACAGAACTTCAGGAGTTTCTCCAGAGTTTGACCGGTTTCGAAAAGTACGTTTACGACCAGTTTCCGAAATACAAGAACTTTGCTCGATGGTCGGACTCGACCATCGGCACGATAACCGTTAAAGACTTTGCGGGAACGGATTATCCAACGCTTTCTAGAGACAAAACGGGACGAGGCATTCTTGATCCCGAAATGAAGTCGATCGCTTTCGAGATGCAGTTTTACGCCCCGGTCGCCGCGCCCCACAAGTGCGTGATTCTTCAAAAACTTTCCGGTTCGGATGGCATCACGTTGGCAGCGTCGGGTTCGGAGAGTGTAACAGATCAAACGATCAAGTTTTATGTCTCTTCTGCGTCGATCGGCTTGAGCGCTTCTATGACGGTTCCGAAGGGCGAGTGGACGCACATAGTCGCGACCTTCGACCGTGAACCAGGCGCGCAAAAACTCAAGCTGTATAGAGGGGCAAAGTTACAAGCGACGTCGTCTGTTGCTGCCGAGTTTGGTAAGATCGATTTTTCTACGAGCCCGCTATATATCGGAAGCGGCTCCGCCCACAGTTCCCCAGGCTTTGCTACCTACACGCCCACCGTGGGTGCTTCGGGAATCTTATCGGGCGCTATTGATGAGCTAAGGGTGTTTCACGTTACGCGTTCCTTGGCTGATCAACGCAGTTATGCAACACGAAACATATTTCCGACGAGTAGCTTGAAGCTCTATTACAGATTTAACGCGCCAACGGGAAGTTACGATGGAAACACCGTTGTGTTGGATTCGAGTGGCAATTCTTTACACGGTTCATTACCCTCTTCTACAGCCGCGCAAATAACAAGGGGTAAGAACGCGTCGGACGTGTTAGTATTTTCTGACGTCACGAATCCGATGATTTTGGAAAGACCGAAAGACAATCCTGTGTTGTTTCCGGACTTCGATACTACTGTGAGTTTGAACAGCACTCTTCTCACATCCGCGAGTCAATACGACGCCAATAACCCAAACCTCATAACCCGACTTGTACCACAGCACTATCTTCTTGAGGCTGCGCATGCGGAAGGGTTTGCAAACGAAGACGCGAATACAGGCGACGCCATTTTCGCTAACACAGCGTTTCCAGGTGGAGCGCAGATTCCGTCTTCGCAAATTATTGCGACGCTGTTGTTCATGTATGGTAAGTTCTTTGACGAATTAAAACTATATATTGATCACTTCTCACAGTTCGATAACGTGCAATACGATTCGAGTGAGGGTTTGGCTGAGACTTTTCTCGTGAATAGAGCCGAGCAAATGGGTTTTACGCTTCCCTCCCAATTCACGGCTGCAAAGTACGCACAATTTTTACTAGCTCAGAACATTGACGTCGAGTCTGGTCTTTCGATCGAGTCGTTACGTAGCGCGCAAAATAAGTTATGGCGACGGGTGTTGGTGTCGCTACCAGAAATTATTAGATCGAAAGGAACGCAAGCAGCGGTAAGCGGAATTTTAAACACGCTTGGGTTGGAACGCCAGAAAGTATTTCGGACGATCGAGTTTGGCGGACGAAACGTCGACAACCTCGCGACCGCAACCCAGGATCACGTGATCGATATGAAGTTTTTGAACTTTAGCGGGTCGTTGGTCGGAACGACGGCTAT
>Ga0098052_1002423_pt1 | contig 11291 bp, 8 predicted proteins | sample 15_taG_FD_81591 | JGI IMG/M metagenome (GOLD analysis project Ga0098052, IMG submission 81591) | Marine viral communities from the Subarctic Pacific Ocean - 15_ETSP_OMZ_AT15312 metaG | ecosystem: Environmental > Aquatic > Marine > Oceanic | place: Pacific Ocean | collected 2015-01-18 | reverse complement strand
TACGGATTTGGGATCGGGCACCTCCACCACCTTGACACCCAGCACAAGCCTACACTTTTTAGACGCAGATTCCGTCACCCTTGATTTGGGAAAAGATTATTTTGAGATTACCTTGGCAGACGGTACCACTGACGGACAACACCTACAACTTGCCATCACCACCGCAGCAAACAATCCCGTCAGGGTAGTAGGCGACAGCGGAGGGGCAAAAGCAGCGGGCACTATAGCCTTTACTGGCGTTCCCGCCGATGGTCAGGGTATCGGACTCTCTACGGACGGTAGTACCTCCTATACCATAACCATGTCCACTTCCACGTCCGTAGGGCAATTCGCTATGCCCGACGCTACCACTGTGGTGGCTGGCATCAATGGCTCCACTGGAGCCGCCGACATGGCCTGGCTGACGACCGAAGCTCTTAACACGGGAATACTCTCCGGATGGGGGTTCACCACTACAACTTATTCCGGCGGCAACACCACCTACGTTCAACAAGCCTCCGCCGGAACCAGCGGAAACCAGACAATCACTGAGAATATGGATAACGCAACTGTTACCGGCTTCTCTGGCGGCACTGCGTTAGTCGAAGGATCAATCAACTCCACCTATGGAGTCGCCCTAGCGGGCACCTCCGCCGCCGGCGGACTACTCCAAGGGGCACATTTTGTTTGGGACGCCACTAGTGAACAATGGCAGATAATTGCGGGAACTCAACTAACCTCATAAGAAAGAGAACAATGAAAAAATCGGAACTCAAAAATATTATTAAAGAATGTGTGAAGGAGGTCATCTTTGAAGAGGGCGTCTTATCGGGCATTATTACGGAGGTGGTCGGAGGGCTCAAAGGCTTAAGCGTTCTTTCCGAATCTAAGTTGCCCCTTTCTTCTGTTCCTGGTCCCTCTCCTGCCGCACCACCGGACGAGTCCAAGAGAAAGGTCTTGGATGCGATCGCCGCACAATCCCGAGAAGATGCCAAGAAAAAATTCAAAAACCCGGCTCTTTTTGAGGGAACTACTCCTATCCCCTCTGAAGGTGGCAAAGGAGCCTTAGCTGGCATTGCACCTAGTGATCACGGCGTTGACATATCTAATATTCCTGGTTTTTCCAACTGGGGAAACGTGGCTAACGCCCTAAAATAGAAAGAAATAACAATGAAAAAAAGATTTAATACCCCTCTAGCTCCTTGTGTGATGGTTACCGCCTCCGAGTGTCGAGATAATGCTGAAAAGATGGTGCGGAAATTTATAAAGAAGGTGAAAAGAGAAGGAATAATAGAAGAGTTTCGCTCACGCTCCCACTTTATAAAACCTACCACCCGGCGAGCGGAAAAGAAGAGGAACAAGAAAAGATTGATTGAAAAGGTCAATAAAAGAGAAAAAGAACTAATTAATCCTAGGGGCACCCATAGGAAGGCAAGGAGAAATTAATGGCTACTGAAGATACCAGTAATTATTTCGACGGATATTATAACAAGTCACCCGGCATCGGCAGCGTGGGATCCTATCAGGTTGCTGGTTACCCCTTCCTTACGGGATCCACTAATCTGGATGACGGAGAAGAACACAAAATAGCCTTCCCTAGCGTCACAAAAAGAGTGATGGTCAAGATGCTTTCAACTGATGCCATCCGAGTTCATTTCGCCTCGGCCGACGGCGGTGCGAGTAATGTAGTCAATGGATTGCACTACTGGACTCTAGACACTGATAACCAAGAAATCTCCATAGATGTGAAGTGTAAAGAGATATACATTTCAAACGGAAGTGGACAGAACAATCAGCATTACGAAGTCTATGCTTCTTTGACGGGGATTAGTACGCCTAACATGTTCCCCCTCTCGGGCTCAGGGATTTCAGTCTAAACTTGGGTGTTTGGTGGATAAGTTAACTATATATTTTGATATATTGTCTTCAAAGAACAGAGGTGGTGCTATATGTCGTCAATGCTAGAACAGGCCATTGTTGATGCAAAATCCTTGCGAGAGGCTGCAATAAAGAGTGCGGAATCCGCTGTGGTAGAGAAATATTCTCAAGAAGTCAAAGATGCTGTCTCTCGGCTCTTGGAGCAAGGAGATGAAGAGGACCTCGCCGAATTCCCTCCTGGGGAAGAAGAGATTGAAGTAGATCCTCTGGTTGCGGATCTGCCATCAGCACACATGGTGGACAACAATGAGGAAGATATAGTCGTTATCGACTTGGATGACATCATCGCAGCAGCGGACGCTGAACCCGAAGAAGAGATGGCTGCCGCCGACGAAGAATATTCTCTCGATCGAGCCGAACTTGCCGATCAGATAGGATTAGATATCGAAGAGGATGATGTTGCAGCCGCTCCTGGGAGCCGCCCTGACGACGAGATTGAAATAGCCGAGTCGGACCTTGTCGATATGTTCAGGGAAGTGCTAGAAGTGGACATCCCATCAGACGTTATAGCGACCGACGACGAAGACGAGGAAGAAGCAGAGGAAGAAGAAGAGCAGGAGTACCAATTTGAGCGGACAGACGGCATGGACGCTAAGGATATTGATTCCTACCGTGAGGCTAAGGAGTTGTCCGAACGCCTTCTTCGCGAAAACAGAACTCTGAAAAAAATTATTAATGGAATTAAAGAAAAATTTGAAGATGTAAACTTGCAAAATGCAAGGTTACTATATAAAAACCGTGTTCTTACTGACACCTCCTTGAATGAGCAACAAAAAAATAAGATTGTTGATGTGGTCACGAACGCTGGCTCGGTGAAAGAAGCACAGATGATCTACGAAACGCTTCAAAAGACAATGGCGACTTCTCAAAAAAGAGGTCCGAAATCGTTGTCTGAGGCTGTTACCAGAAGATCATCGGTGATACTGGGGGGCACTCGTCAAGAGGGTTCCACATCGAACAGCGATCCAACCTATAATCGGTGGGCAACATTGGCAGGAACAGATAAAAATTAATTATAAGGAGATAAAATAATGTCTGTATTAGATACTTTAACAGAAGGTATCCGACAACGCTCTCTCGCTAGAGAAGGTGAAGCTCTTCTTGAGAAGTGGGAAAGGACTGGACTTCTAGAGGGTCTCGACGACAGCGGTCGTTCGAACATGGCCCGTCTACTGGAAAACCAGGCTGGACAACTACTCAAAGAGACAACCACCATGCAAGCAGGAGACGTTCAAGGATTCGCTTCAGTTGCATTCCCAATTGTGCGTCGTGTATTCGGCAATCTTTTGGCACAGGACCTTGTTTCGGTCCAACCGATGAGCCTCCCCAGTGGACTCATCTTTTTCATGGATTTCGTTGTGAGTCCTGACGGTGCGGGTGTTCCCCGCCTGGCTCAGGTCGGCGACGAATCGCTCTACGGCGGCGGTGTCGTTGGTAGTAGCATTACTGGTGGTGTTGATCTGGGGGGCAACCTCGGACAGTCAAGTTTTTATAGCTTGAACAACGGGTTTTCGTCCCCCACCGGCTCACTGGCAACCCCAACCCTGACTCAACTTGGTTCGGGAACATTTGGTGATGCCAATTCGCTTCCGGGTGGAAATTTTCACGCTGTTTTGCGTGATGATCCCGCTCTGGTTTCGGGTACGAGTACCTACAATATCGCTGAGTTGCCCGCTGCGGAACTTACCGCTCGCGGGTTTCCATCGGGATCGGATGTGGATCTGGTCGCCATTGTGGCTTCCGGCTCTGACGGTGTCGGCGGACTCAACAACGATGGTGCGGGCGTTGGCCCGAATTCGCGTGCTACCGGAGGATACCAGATCCGTCGCTTGACGGCTTTCTCGGGATCGGATGCGAGCACTGTCACCATGGTGTGGGCCTCTACTGACGGGTCTGTGAACATCGATATTCTCGCCGCAGCTTCGGCTGCGTCGGCTTCACTGAACTTCCCGATTGCGGATAGTTTTGTGGCTGCGGGTAATCCCTTTGGTGCAGTCGCTGGTTCGACCACTAATGGCGGTTGGGGATTGGAAAATAATCCCAACATCCCCGAGATCGATATCAAGGTGGACAGTCTTGCAGTCACAGCAAGAACCAAGAAGCTCAAGGCCAAATGGAGTCCGGAGCTTGCTCAGGATTTGAATGCTTATCATAATCTCGACGCCGAAGTCGAACTTACAAGCATCTTGTCCGAGCAGATTGCTCTTGAGATTGATCAAGAGATCCTTGCTGACTTGGTTAGCGGTGCTAGTGCGGGAACGCTCTGGTGGAGCCGCTTGCCTGGCAAGTTTGTTAACCGGGAAACCGGTGCAACCATTACTGGAAGCAACTTCCCCGACTTCACGGGTACAGTTAGCGAATGGTACGAAACTCTTCTTGAGACAGTCAACGAAGTAAGTGCCCGTATCCATCGCAAGACTCTTCGTGGCGGGGCGAACTTCCTAGTTTGCTCACCCGAGGTGGCTAACCTCCTTGAATTCACTAGCGGATTCCGTGCGAATGCGGCTGTGGACGAGGAAAGTGGCTCCTGGGGCGTTCAGAATGTTGGTTCCATTAGTCGCAAGATGGACATTCATGTAGATCCGTACTTCATGAGAAATGTCATTCTTGTTGGTCGTAAGGGCAAGAGCTTCCTCGAAAGTGGATATGTTTACGCCCCTTATGTTCCGCTACAAGTTACTCCCACCATCTTTGGTACAGAGGATTTCGTGCCCCGCAAGGGTGTCATGACTCGGTATGCATCTCAGATGACTCGTGGTGACATGTACGGATTGGTTATTGTAGGAGATTTGGTTAGTTCGAACAACTAATCCAAATTAGTTTGAATAACTAAGAGAAGAACCTCGTCCTTGTGGCGGGGTTCTTTTTTTTGTATTGGTCACATAGTTTTACAAACGGAAAAACTACTTAATAAGGGAACAGCCAAACAGGGAGGTATTTAATGCCGGTCAATTTACAACCAGCCAGCCAAACGAGTGCGATTGTGTTGCCTTCCACGGGGTCTCACTCCGAAGTCATTGATTTACTGTCCTACGGGATTTATGAGTCTACAGCTTTTATAAGCGGGGCTGTAGATCAGGTTTCGTATGTCTATAATAAACTAGGCGGGAATGTCTTAGACTTAGAGATATCTACAAGAAATGTCTATAATGCCTACGAAGAGGGGTGTCTGGAGTATTCCTACCTCGTCAACACCCACCAGGCAAAAAATGTGCTATCAGATATGATGGGGAATACCACTGGGTCATTTGATCAAGATGGAGAATTTACGGAGTATAGCAAAGGAACCACAATAAAGCCTAATTTGAAATTTCCCAGGTTTCAGCTTGGGTTCGCCACGCATATGGGTCGCGGTGTGAGCCTACATGCTAGAGTTGGGTCCACTCAAACTATCTATTCGGCGTCTTTTTCGGCCTCCCGAGATCAGCAGGATTATGACTTACAACAGATTCTTTACACCTCCTCTTTGGACCCCAATTCTCAGTTTTATAACAAAGTAGGCACCAGTGCGGTCACTATTCAAAAGGTATATTACAAAACCCCGAGAGCCGCCTGGAGATTTTTTGGAGGAATTGCCTTGGGGGCTTTGGGCAATTTATCTACATATGGAATGTATGCGGACGATAGTACGTTTGAATTGGTGCCGGCATGGCAAAATACTTTGCAAGCCATGACCTACGAGAATGACTTGAATGTGCGAGCTTCACATTATTCATTTAATGTTAACAACAACAAGCTACGGATTTTTCCTATTCCTAATGGATATGCTCCTTCTCGGTTCTGGGTAGATTTTAGAGTAGCGGAAGATGCTTATGATGAAGATGCCGACCGAAAATATGGGGCTGACGGCGTCAATAATATGAATACATTGCCGTTCCCCAATGTTCCTTATAAAAATATTAACAGTATCGGGAAACAATGGATTCGCCGGTTTTCGCTGGCCCTGTGCAAAGAGACTCTAGGGCAAGTTCGTTCTAAGTTATCGACCATTCCCATCCCTGGAAATGATGTCACACTCAATGGACCCGCTTTGATATCCGAAGGCAAAGAAGAACAGTCAGCATTAAGAGAAGAACTTAAAGTAGTTCTAGATGAAATGGTTTACGGAAAGCTGGCCGAAGGCGACGCCGCAATGCAGGCAAGCCTTGAAGGGGTTGTAGCCAGGATACCACACGGCATCTATGTGGGGTAAAATAAGTGGCTAACAAATGGACTCAGCCTAGTTCTCCCCCACCTCCTTTATTTGTAGGAAAGGCAGAGCGTAATTTTGTAAAACAAATAGGCGACGAGATTATCGAAAAGATAGTCGGGGAGCAGATTCTGTATTTTCCGATTGATATAGCTCGTACCGACTATCACTCTCTGTATGGGGAGGCCATAAAAAAGAAGTACCTACCGCCCATTCGCATTTATGCTTTGATTGAATACTTGGGTTCCGAGCGAGTTCAGGGACAATTTGGGTTTGACAGCCTCTATAATATTAATGTTCATATGCACCGCCGCCGGCTTACCGAAGATCAGAACTTGGCAGCCCGGTTAGGGGACTTTCTGCAATACGATGGGATGTATTTTGAGATAGTGGATATGTTTGAGCCCCGCTATCTTTTTGGGCAAGATAGTTCATTTGCCAACAATACTTCTCTGGAGGTGACCGCAGTTTGTAAACAAGTGAGGGAGGGAATGTTTAATGCCGAATAATACACCTTTAAATGAGAAGATCGCTTCAAGTTATCCCTACTCGCCTTCAAATTATGAGACTATTGATATGGCGTTATATACTTTTTTGAACGAAGACCTTAATATTTATTGTGATACTAACGGGGGCTTTAAAAAAGTGCCGGTTATATTTTCTATTGGAGAGAGAGCCTATCAAATCAAGGATAAGCCAAGCTTGAGACCTAACAATAAGACTCTGGAATACCCTTTGATGTCTATAGTGAAGAACTCTATCAACCAGAACCCCCAGAACAAATCCATTTACGGTGTATATGTGCCTCCTTATTTTGACTACTATGGGCGGGGCGGCTCTATTGATATTAAAAGAGTAGTTAATCAGGAGAAGACTAGAAACTTTGCCAACGCCAACGCTATCAGAGGCTCTTCCACCAAAAAAGACAAGAATTATCAAACGCAGCCTGGCGAAAATAAAAATATTGTTTATGAGACCTACTCTATTCCACAGCCTGCCTATGTAGAGGTGGAGTATACCATCTCAGTAATTTCTAACTACCAACAGCAAATGAACGAGATCATTCAGCCTTTCAATACCTTTTCTAGTACTCCGAACGTGTTCCAGGTCCAGGACAGCGGACACTACTTTAACGCTTTTGTGCGTCCAGAATTTAGTTTGGATAATAATTCATCCGCTATGGAGACTCAAGAAAGATTATTTAAGACTAATATCACGATTATGGTCTTGGGGTATTTAGTGGGAGCGGACAAGAATCAAGAGACTCCTTTTCTTGTGCAACGCCAATCAGCCGCCAAAGTCAGAATACAACGTGAGAGGGTTATTTTGGGGGATAAACCTCAATATCACCAAGATCTTAAAAACAAATACCGACCCTAAATGAATCAATTCTAAATCAAGGGGATTTTGAAACATTCCCTTACTATTTATTATTGAGCTACTAACTCGTTTAACTCGTGATTTAAATGCGTAATATACGGGTTCTTATCTTAAACTAAAGGAGACACGAATAGATGGCTGATAACTCTTACAGAAGTTTTAAATTCATTTCACCGGGGGTATTTGTCAATGAAGTAGACAATTCTCAACTCCCCGACCCGCGGACTGGAGTAGGACCGGTAGTCATAGGGATGGCTGCCAAGGGGCCCGGAATGAAGCCGGTTACCGTTACCTCTTATGACGATTTCGTGCAAACATTTGGAGATCCTGTACCCGGCACCATTAATGCACAGGGGTACAGAGATAATGCGGGATTGACCGCCCCCACTTATGGGGCCTATGCCGCTAAAGCATACCTTAGAAACGCCGCTCCTCTCACCTATATTCGCCTTCTTGGAACTCAAAAAAGCGATGCAACCGAGGCTGGTTATGCGGGCTGGAAGGCTGGAACCCTAGATTCTACCCCCGCCGACGGCGGAGCCTGGGGACTTTTTGTATTTCCTTCGGGCAGCGTAGACTGGGATTGGGAAGAGACGCCCCTCGTCACAACCGGATCCTTGGCGGCTGTGTTTTACAACACTGCCGGACGAGTCATGCTCTCGGGAACTCGCGTAGACCAAGTTGTGACGGGATCGGACTGTGAGCTTTACGAATCTACGTCGGATGGACGCCTTACATTGTTGGTTAGTAAAGATGGTGGTGTCGCCCCCACGAGCCTTCAAAAAGCAGCCTTTACGCTGGACAGCCAAAGAAAAGACTTTATGAGAAAGGTCTTTAACACTAACCCTACCGTCACTAATGACACTCTGACGACGGAAGCTATGCAGAGTTCATCCCTTGGCGGAAAATTCTGGCTTGGTGAAAGCTATGAGGCAGCCCTAGAACAAAGGGGGGCCACTTCACTTGGAGTTTTGAGCAACACCGGCGAGGATGCTTCGGTTAAGGGAACCCTCTTCCACGCTATGATCCTCCCTCTTAGGAATCAGTATGCTGTGAGTCAGGTTGGAAACGACAAGCGGTACACAGCCCAGCGTTCTACGACAGGATGGTATATAGCTCAAGATTTGTCAGCCACACCATCGCAGTATGTAGCCCAAGACATGACCCGCCTTTTCCGCCTAGAAGCGTTAAGCCCCGGTGCGTCTATTCAGAACGATATTAAGATATCGATCTCGAACATTAAGGCTCCCACTGGCGATTTTCAAAGTTACGGCAGCTTTAGCGTCTTGATTCGTCAGATTAGTGACACGGATAATCGTCTAAGTATTCTGGAAAGATATGATGAGGTTAACCTGAACCCCGAATCGTCTAACTATATCGCTCGGGTGATCGGCGACAAGTACGAAGTATACAACGAAACTGATCGTCGCAATAGAGTTTATGGAACCTACGACAATGCCTCCAATTATGTTCGCGTTGTTGTGGATGACGAGTTAGAGCGAGGCGGACTAGACCCTGAATTGCTTCCCTTCGGTGTCTGGGGTGCTCCCAAATACCGAGATGTGAGCATTATCAGCGGTACAGGAGGTCCCAACCTCTTTGGAACTTATGCTAGTGCTTCGCGAGGTGGAGGTGCCCAATCAATGATAGACGGCGGCACCCCGCTGCTATTCGGCGACCCTGGAGGATATCCTTCCACGGGCTCCGTCGGAATTCCCCTGTTTACCTTGGGGGATCTCTGGAGCAACACCGCAACTGCTGGGATCGGTGACTTAGGCCCGGAAAACGTCGGCTATAGTGCCTCTATTATATTTCCCAGTGTCCCCCTCCGTGGCAAGTCTACCTGGGGAACCCCGCGTACTCTTAAGAGAACGTATTGGGGTGCTTGGACCGGCAGAACGGCCACCAATCCTAATTTCGGTTCGTCGGTTTTGTCGTGCCTTAAGGGACTCGCTTCCGGACTTGAAACTTATCAAGGAAGTACCGCTCTGGACCCCGCAGGAAACACAGCGGATGGTGCGGACGGATCGAACACTAATGCCACCACTAGTCCCCTCCAGGCAGGGTGGATATTCTCTTTGGACGACATTGTTCAAAACGGAGACGCCACGTTTAGCTATGTTTCGGGATCGCGTTCGGGCGGAACAAGTTATTCGGCAGCAAGCGGGTCATACACCGCTTCCCTCAATGCTGGACTTGATAGGTTTACGACCTTGATGCACGGCGGATCAGATGGCTTTGATGTTGTTGAGAAAAACCCCTTCCGCAATGCTGCTTATAGCGACAGTGCGACAGAGAAGACGAGTTATGAATTGTTCTCTCTGAGATCGGCAATTAATATGGTCGCTGATCCCGAGAGTCAACAGTTTAATGTCATTACAATTCCGGGGGTAACTAAAGAACTTGTTACGGACTACCTTCTGGAGCAAGTAGAGGATCGTGCTGATGCGTTGGCAGTCATTGATTTGCCTAACGTCTACCTTCCCCGGTCTGATAGTAAGGCTTCCGAGTCTACTCGCCGGAATTATACGGCCACCCAGGCTGCGGATGCTCTTGAGGCACGCAACATTAACAACAGTTACGGTGCAGCATTTGTTCCGTGGCTCATGGCTCGGGATACCAATACTAACCGAAATATATGGGTACCACCCTCGGTAGCTGCACTGGGAGTTCTAGCCTCGACAGATAGAAAGGCTGGACCATGGTTTGCTCCGGCTGGGTTCACACGCGGCGGATTGAGCGAAGGTGCCGCAGGACTTCCGATTCTTGATGTGAGTGCTCGGTATACCTCCGACGATAGAGACACCCTCTATGAAAACAACATTAACCCAATCGCCAAGTTCCCCGCAGAAGGGATTGTGGTCTTCGGACAAAAAACACTTCAGCAGACGTCCTCGGCACTAGACCGAATTAACGTTCGCCGCTTGATGATTTACTTGAAGCGAGAGATCTCTTACATCGCCTCAAGGATTTTGTTTGAACCTAATGTTCAAACAACTTGGGACAACTTCTCGGCTCAGGCTCGACCACTTCTTCAAGACGTGAAATCTCGATACGGCATTGACGACTTCAGGCTTGAATTGGACAGCAAGACTACCACACCGGACCTAGTTGATAGAAATATTATTTACGCCAAGCTGATGGTTAAGCCAACTCGGGCTGCCGAATTCTTCGCTATTGACTTCGTGGTTATGAACAGTGGAGCATCTTTTGATGACTAAAAAGTTCCCTATCATCCTACTTATAATTGAGGAGAGAAAGTAAAATGGCCGTACAGAAAGATTTTTGGGCAATGCCCTCGATAGAGCCAAAAAGACGTTATAGGTTCCAGTTGTCGATTCCCGCCCAAGGTGCCGGCTTGGATGCCATTCCGGCATGGACTGTTAAAACAGCTACAAAGCCAAAGGTCACAGTATCGGTAATAGAACACTCTTATCTTGATCATGTCTTTAAATATCCGGGTCGTGTTACTTGGGATAATATCACCCTGACACTCGTGGACCCTGTGGACCCTGATGTAGGCTATGCACTCTTGAATCGCCTGGGGGCTGCCGGGTATACATACCCAGACACCAACCCACTCGCTAAGCAAAGCCTCAGCAAGAAGGGTATGGCCGAAGCCATCGGCAGTCTCAAGCTCAGCCAAATTGATGGAGCAGGATTAGTTGTGGAGGAATGGGAGCTTAAGAATCCCACCATAGCAAGCATCGATTTTGGAGGCAGTCTCGATTACACCTCTGACGAGATGAACGAAATTACTCTGGAGTTGGCTTATGATTGGGCAGAGATGACCCTCGGCAAACCG
>Ga0098052_1002419_pt1 | contig 11294 bp, 13 predicted proteins | sample 15_taG_FD_81591 | JGI IMG/M metagenome (GOLD analysis project Ga0098052, IMG submission 81591) | Marine viral communities from the Subarctic Pacific Ocean - 15_ETSP_OMZ_AT15312 metaG | ecosystem: Environmental > Aquatic > Marine > Oceanic | place: Pacific Ocean | collected 2015-01-18 | reverse complement strand
GGTGCAAGATACAGGAAGATTGGCGCTTGACATTAGCTCTTACTGTGTCAACTGTAAGCTTGATGAGGGACGAGGTGTTAATAGATTTATAAATACTATCGGAGGTGCGAAGATTGATGGCGGTGTTAACACGGTTGACTGCATTCTAGACGGTTTTTATTATGACGGTCAAGTAAACGGGCAAGGCTCAGTAAACGGCTATGCTTTTAGAGCTATCGGTAAACGTGCGAAAGTAAAGAACGTAGAGGCAATAAATTGTGGCGGTTCTGGTATTAATAGTTTAACCAATGGTTCTATTGACGATGACTTACAAATCAAGTGGGAAAATGTGCGTATAGTTGGTGTTACTAATGGAGATGGTTCAAGCTCAACCTTTAACGGTAAGCCAATTATGCTTAAACATGACTCTGCTGGTGACTTAGATCTCGAAATTGTGAACGTGGAAGTCCATAACGCCGCCGCCGTGGGGCAATTGGATGCCAACAATGTTCGGGGCAGCCTAAAGCTAGTTAATAACTCACTATTTACCTTTAACAACAACACAGCAGGGAAAACTAAAAATATTCACTTAGAACTAGGGTTAGTGGATTCCATCTACAATGTTGTTAATGATGGGACAAACGGTGGAAGTGAGGATGTGCAGTTTTTCTTAAAAGAGTTTGACGGTAATTCGGAACTTGATATTGAGTATAGTTCTGATGTTGTTGTTTCTGGTAGCGGCCCTATTCGCTCAACCAGAACGCGACAAATTCGCTTTGATAATTGTACTGATTTTCATATCAGTGATTTAACTGGTAACGGAACAAGTATGGTTTGGATTGCCGGAACTATGTCGAGAGGTATAGCTCACGGATTAACTGGTGATTATTCTGACGGATTGATATTTGAATCTGGAGGCACTACATACACCGCCAACAAAGGTTTATATGCTGACTGTATTAACTCAGGTGCTGGTGGTTATGTAATATCATCTACCGCAGTTCAGGATAACTTACTATAGAGGAGGAATCATGTTAGAAATTTTAGGTAGTGTATTAGGGTTCGGTGCTAGCATCGTCCCTTCTGTTATGGGGTACTTCCAGGACAGTAAAGACAAAGCGCATGAGTTAGCGCTCCATGAGAAGATTGCCGCATCCAATATCAAGGAAGCCCAAATCTCAGGTGAGTTAGCTAATTTAGCTCTTGAACTAAAAGCTGACATTGCGAGCACTAAAGCATCGCATAAGCCAATGGTAATGACAGGTGTGACCTGGGTCGACGCATTGCGCGGTTCTGTAAGACCTGTAATAACATATTGGTTTATGGGCTTATACTCGTACAGCAAATATGTGACGTACGTCCAGGGTGGAGATATGTGGACATCCTGGGACCAGACACTATTAGCTACTGTTATTAGCTTTTGGTTTGGTGAGCGGCTCATACGTAAGGTTATGAAGTGAGGGTAGTCAATACTGATATTATCAAGGCTTGTGAAGGACTACGCCTTGATGCTTATCTTTGCCCTGCTAATGTATGGACAATAGGCTATGGACACACTCGGACTGCTAAATCTGGACTCCATATTGATGAATCTGAAGCAGAAAATTTGCTGCGTATAGATTTAGCTCAGACAGAATTATTTGTCTCCAGATATGTCCATTTGGAGCTAAATCAGAACCAATTTGATGCATTATGTAGTCTTGTTTTTAATATTGGTTCAGGAAACTTTAAAGCTAGTACTTTAAGGATGAAGCTAAACAGAGGTGATATAGAGGGTGCTGCGGCAGAGTTTCCTAAGTGGAGAAAAGCGGGAGGTAGAGTCCTCCCAGGCTTAGTTAAACGTCGAGCTCTGGAGCAAGCTCTCTTTAGGTTTCCGGTCCAAGGACCTGAACCACTGTCTCCAAGTCCCACGCCACAAAAGCAATGCCACCAACCTTCTGAATCTCCGCGATATTCCATTCTTGGAGCTTGGAAGGCTTGTTGGCGCCGTACTTAACCTCTATAGCGAAGAATCTACCTTTAGGCGTACATCCCACAATGTCGGGTATACCATTGCGGTTACAGAGTATAGTCTTGAAGACCCAGAACTTATTAGCTTTGAGCCACTTCAAGATTTTACTTTGTACTTTGGACTCACTCATTTCTGAATGCCTTAAAGATTGGAAAGCGAGGCTTCCCGTATCTACTTACTTCTTGGTACTTGAACGTAACTTCTTTCCCTTTGAACTCTTCTTGGTTTTGCCATATCTTGTGGCGCATGGCCATGTCAAAGCCGCTTCCGATTTTGAACTCAACCCCATTCCACTGAACAACCAAAGCACCAAGAGTATCGGCAGGCACCATCCCTTCTTTACTATGTGAACGTTTAGTCTGACCAAGCTCTCCCAGCTGTGCTGCATTGCAGTTAGTCTCCAGTTCTTCAAAGCCTATGACAACAGCTTCATCATCGTGCCATACTTTTAGTTTTAATAAATAACCTTGTTTTACAGTGCTGCGCCCACGTTTGTAGGGTCCCTGGCAGGAGCGCACCATTGCACCCTCATACCCCTCACTAATACATTGAGACCAGAAAAACTGTAGCTCAGTAGCACTATGGATTACAGTATGCTCTACCATGCGAATGTACGGACTATCTAGCTCTTCTACTATATCTTTAGTCTTGTTATAGCGGTCCCAAAAGCCGAACATATCTAAGTCAAAGTTATCAAACACGTTAAGGTAGAATTTAGGTTCACCTGTTACGCTCATAACTCCAGACTGCACGTTGTTAAGGTCACCCTCAGCTAACATTAGCTCACTGTCTAACCCATGCTGTTGTAACTTCATAAGCTCTTTCTGGATAAACTTATTAGGTATGCGCTTCATATTACGACTGAATGGAATACCATCAGCCATAATGCAACGTATGCCATCAAGCTTAGGTGAAGCTAATACAGGATATTCTATCTTGTCAAGGTCAGGTGTTTGCGATGCAGCAAGCATCGGCTTAAAAAGTAAAGTCATAATGTTTCCTTATAGTAGACCGAATCTACGAAGTTGGTTTTGTTAATCGTGACTGTCTTAAATACTTGCTCCGACAGTCCGCCTTTGACGAGCATAAAATGTACTCGTATCGGGTCTTTTCTTTGTATATTACATTGCCGAGCACGGCGTTGAGTATGTCGTGCAGTCGAAAAGTCTTGGCTGTAAACAATAAGGTTATCAAAATTGCTAAGGTCAACACCCTCAGCGTAAGAAGTAGCTTGTAAGAGAAGGGACTGCTTAAAGTGTCTCTCCAACTTAGTTCGTTCAGCCTTATAGTTATACATAATGACGTTAGTAGAATTATCACCAAACTGGTCAAGGACATAGTCAATCTTCTCCTGGTTAGCGAGCACTAAGTACTCTTCATCAATCTTAGCTACACCACCTTCAAGCATATGTAGACTGACACGTAACTTACTTTTAGTGTCACATACAAGTGTACGTTCAACACCCCATAATGTTTGGTCTAAGAAAGCTAATTCATCCGTAACTAAGTCATTATATAATTTCTTAGTCTTTTTACTTAGCTCTATATAATGCTTAACGTCTTCTGGCTCATGCTCAAAACCAAGCTCTTTACGAGTCTTAGTTATGAACAAGTGCTCTACAACACCAAGTATCATATCTTCATGACAACGGTCATATTGGCGTATTTTCATGCCTGCTATTTCTAGCTCATACGACTTACCATATAATCTAAACCATTGATAGAAGTTCTTATGCTTTCGCCAAGGGCTCCAACTACTTAATTGGAACTGATGGAAAAGCATTTGAAGACCTTGTGCATAAGGTGTTGCTGATATATATACTATAGGTTTACGAGTTAATAATAACTTAAGTTTCTTCCACATACCGCTAGGCTTAGGGAAGGAACTAATATAGTTATGGCTCTCATCTAATAGTACTAAATCAAAGTCACTCACTATCTTATGAGCTTGATGATAATTAGTTACCATATAGTCTTTAGTATGCTCAAAAGCTTTAAGCGTGTCGTTCCAGCCATCCAAGGCTTTCTTTTTAGTTATCACCAAGACTCTCTTGGCCGCAGATTTCTCTGCGACTAAAAGAGCTGTAAGAGTTTTCCCTGTCCGTTCTTCCATTGCTAGATATACCATCATGTTCTCACGAAGTATATCTAGCGCCTGGGTAGACAACTCTTCTTGGTGCTTATACGGCTTCAAAGAATCTACCCCATATAGTGCCGCCAAACTTCTTAGTAATATCAGTAGGTGCGAAAGTATCACAACCATAGTCACCACTAATATAGCTAATATGTACTTCTTTAGCATGAGGTAAGAAATGTTCATATATCTCACCTCCACCAATAACCCAGCAATTTAGCCCTAAAGCTTCTTCTAATGTTATAGTCTCAGCTTCTAAGAAGTTAGGGTCCCTAGTAAGTACTAGATTCTTACGACCAGGTAAACCATTCTTAAATGGTAAAGAGTCCCAGGTCTTACGCCCCATAACAACAGCAGCACCTTTAGTTTTCTTAGCAAAGTGCTTCATATCAGCAGGACACTTCCAAGGAATACCTCCCGCCTTACCAATACCGCCTGCTTCATCTTGTGCCCATATTAGTTTAATCATAACTTAGTAGTCGCTATAGTTGTTGGACGTTGAATCTGCTGCATAGTACCTGGGCATTTGCCGTAGAACGCACAGAAGCGCTTGCTACAGAACATATACTTAGGGTTAGGGCGCAAGATGCTTTCAATAGGTGCTACGTCTAACATAACTAAGTCAAGAGTATCAAGCATGATGTTAACTAAGTCTTTAGCTTGAGGAACGTTAGACTCCATTGGAATTATCGCTCCTTCTGGGACCTTTTTAAGGACTACAGACTGGATAAGATTATGTTTTACATCAACACCGTTTTCTTGCGCTAAATACTTATATATGGACTGCTGGGTGCTGTAATTAGCTACTGACGGCTTACGTTTACCCGTTTTAATATCAGCAATAGTATTCTTGTTGATGTAGTCAATAGTACCACCAAGTTCTGATACTAAGCGATGCTTAATATCTACTTTATAAAACTCTTCAACACCTGTTGGTATATCTGTGAAAGGCACTATGTCTTCAACAAATGCTTCAGTACCTGCTAGTATCTCAGCCGCACAAGTGCCCTGGGTTTCACCATCGTTGAACTGCATATTATCCTGCTCGTTCTCAACTTTCCAGGCTTCCATAGCGGCATCAGTCATAGCACCAAGGTTAATACGCTTATCACCTGCGTCTATACTTTCTTTCCACATTTGCTCTGCAGCAGCATGAATAGAAGTACCAATAGCGGCACGACTAGAGGGCATAGAGCGGTTACCTTCGAGGAATGTAGAACCCCATTGCCAAGCACAACCAAAGAATCCATCAACAGCTGACGGGCGAATACGAATATCTTCTTGTAAAATTTGAATAGTCATTATTTTAATCCTAGTACGTAAAGGAACATTAGGTTGCACAGTAGATGATCGCGATGAGGTAACTTAGTTTCATCATCAAGCTCTTCTGTTGCATTTAGATGTCTATGAGCTGCTGCCAGGTATCTACCAGTATCTGTACATTCTTTCCAGTTGCCTGGTTTATACTTGCGAGCACCAAAAGTTAGTACTGCAGCTAGAGAGCTCTCCATATCATAGAAGTCTTGATATTGACCAAAAACTAATCTTAGTAGAACACCCCAGTCCTCAGCAGTATTGAACTCAGGCCGTATACTCCATTGGTACAGTGTAGCTTTAAGCTCTTTCTTTTTAGGGAAAGGTTGGTTCCACTTATCAAATTTTATCGCTAATAACGCAAACATAGGGTCAATCAAGTCAAAGCGAGGTTTATCACCATCAAACTTCATAAAGGCTTCTACAACCTCTACTCTTTGTATGCCTACTAACTGTAAAGCACGAGCACAGTCTGGACAAGGTGGATGTGTAACGATAGCCTTAACTACTTGGCTATCTGTTGCAGGGCCGTTCTTCCAGTTATGGATAGCATTAAGCTCAGCATGTACTTTTACATCATTAAAACCCTGGCCTACTATATCACCTGAGCTATCAAGTAATAAACAACCTACTTTGCGCTTCTCTACGTTAGACTTAGCTGCAATACCCATTACATATTTAGTTAAGTGTTCCACGGGCTTCCTCCAATAATTTAGTTAAACGGGGTTCAGGCGCTTTAAAGTAAGGTCCCTTATCTATATTAGCTTTAACGTCGTTAGCAGTCTTAGTTATTGTCTTAGAGTCATTTGCATCACAAACAATAAGCAAAGCTTCAATGCACTGGCTATTATCGAGACCAAAACTAGTCATTTCTGCTAAACAAGAAGTTATGATTAACTGTAATGACATAGCCATAGGGTAATCGTGGTCAAACTCTAGCACATCAATATAGGTACTATTGTACATTGCTGGATAAAGCTCGTTACAGTCTAACTGGTTTTGTACCACTTGTACTGCTTGAGCTTGTGCAGCATTAAGGTCTTCAGTCTGTACATTAAGCTTCCATAATGCGCCAATAGACACAAATATCAAGTCACATAAAGCATCGAGTCTATCAACAGGTGTTTTAGCTTCTAAAAATTCACGTTGTTCTTCACGTAGTAAGCTAATAGTTAAGGGTAGTGAATGCTCTTGTTCATAACGGGCTGCATTCCAAGCACCGACTCTTTGTAATACTGTATTCATAATTATGCCTTTAGTTTAAATGAAAGTGGACGTAGTGAATCAAACGGTGGTATTTCTATATCTTTAGGTTCAAAGTCACAAAAGTCTTTACCTTTAGGAGCTTTTAGAGTATATATAGGAGCTCTCAAGGGTTTGTCATTTTCTACTTTGTGAATGTACTCATAAGCACCTTGAATATGCTCTTCATAGACGTGGCAGTCACCAAGGTCAAATTTTATCTTACCTGGTTTTAAGTCAAACTCATTTGCTATCATAATAAGCCAAGCTGCACCAAAGATAATATCTGAAGGCAAGCCTATCATCATATCAACACTGCGTTGAGTCCATATCATACTTAGCTCACCGTTAGCTACATAAAACTGATAACTATAATGACAACAAGGTAAACTTAGTTCTTGTAACTTATGAGGTCTCCAGCTGTTAATAATCATACGACGGTCGTTAGGATTATTACGTAAGCTTTCTTTGAGCTGTGCTATTTGGTTAAAACCTTCGTAGTCAAACCAGGTGTTACCGTAGTCTACTCTTAGCTTACCATCTTCATCAGCCCATAAGTCCCAGTAGTTACATCCCCAGTCTTTAAAGTCTTGGACGCAAGTAGGACGGCGAAGCATTGCTGCTAACTCACCAAGTACACCTTTATAGTACATTTTACGCCCTTGAAGAATAGGAAAGTAGTGCTCTAACCCTTTAACTTCTAGTGACATACCAAATAAAGACTTAGTCTTACCATTTCTTGTTTGCTTATCTACGCCATTAGCTAATATATCAGTTATTAGTGCAGCATAATCATGTTCATACTGTAGCATGGGTCATTCCTTCTAAGTTATAGTTCCAAATGTCGTCGCAGTCATCATCTTCAATCTCACCCCAGTTCTTACCAACAATTACATCTACTGGCATAGGTAGGTCAGTTATTTTATACAACTTGCTCATTTCAAACCAAGCCTTTTGCATTGCATCAGCTTTAAGTTTAGCTATTGCTTGGTAGTGCTCAGGCTCGTCAGGTCCTTCAGTGATAAAACTATCATGTATGAAGTTACACACCATGAAATCTACACCCTGCTCTTTATTATATTTCTTCATCTTAGGGTAGAAGTAATGTAGAGCTAATTTAGCTACCTCAGCACCAGCACCTTGGTTTTCAATATTAAGCTGGTCAGTCATCATCTTAGCTTTATACTTGCGACCTAAAGGTGTACTGCCTAGACGACCTTGACGCCATTTGTTGATACCAACTTCTTGCCAAGCATATATCTCTTTCCAAAGGTTACGCCAGCGACGTCTATCCCGTACGGCTTGCTCTTCGCTAAGTAATATCTCAGCTTGAAGAATAAGAATAGAGATTAACATATTAACACCGCCACCATAAAGGAAGCTAAAGTTATAGGTCTTTGACAAGTTACGTTGGTCTTTAGTCCAGTCTTTACCGAATATCATCTCAGCAGTGAACCCATGCAAATCAGCGCCAGACCGGAAGAGGTCTTCCATTGCCTTACAAGCAGTGATAGCGCATATAGTACGTAATTCTAACTGAGCATAATCAGCATACACTAGAACACGGCCTTCAGGTGCTTCAAACATACCTTTTAGTTTACGCGGTAACTGCTGTAAGTTCTGGTCTTTACTAGCAAGGCGTCCTGAACGTGTACTAGGTAAGAACTTACCATAGATACGACCATCAGTAGTATCAAACTTGTCTAAGAAGCTGTTTTGCTTTCTTAAGCGACGCACTTGAAGTATCTGATGTGCTTTAGTATTGCCAGAAAGAGACATTTTAGTTAAAGCTAAAGCATCAGACTCAGTAACACCACCTAACCACTCACGGACTTGCTTATATGAGTTAGCATTAATAGGAAGATTAATATCATCGATTAATTGCTCATTGTCTTGATAACGATAGTAAAGCTTATCTTTGTTTAAAGGCATGCCATTCCACTGGAAGTCAAGACAATATCTAAGTGTTAGCATATCTAACTTATAATTAGTATCGTCTACATGAGCTTTAACAGCTTCCCATAGTTGTGGCATATAGTACACATCAGTAGCAGCATACAAGCGCTGGTCTTCAGTTAAACTAAGTTTAGACCAATCGGACTTCTGTAGCGACTTCTTATCCAGGTGCTGCCTAGTATAAGGACAGTAGCCTAAAACATACTGGAACGTCTCATCTAAGCTAAACTTCTCTTTGTCACTGAAGTGCAAGCGACCAAGTAAGAAAGTGTCTTCAAAGCTCTTAGGAATCCATTTAGTATCTGTTTGCTGCTGTACGGTGGTTAAGTCATAGTGACTGTTATGCCAGACTGTTGTGAACTTATCTAGTTGAACAGCTAACAATAATGGGTCAGGCGTGTCAACCATAATAACATGGTCTAAGTGAGGTTGGTAAGCCTGGAGTAGTCTAACTTGGCCATATAAGCCCATTGTCTCACAGTCACAGAATAGAGGTTCATCAGACTTGAACAACTCAAAAGCTTCAGCGATAGAATATATCTTATATGGAGTCTTCATAGTCTTGACTTCCTTGCAAACGGACTGTGTGCATTGCGTAAGCGATATTCAGTGAGGTCAATCTCTTGAACAATCCACTTATAGTCAAAGTCTACAGTTAAGTCTACATCGGTAGTCATGTCATATACTTTAGCTAGTTTTAGTTCAACGCCAGCCATAACGGCTACAAAAGTGTTTTTACTAATAGGAGTGGGTGTGCGGTAGGTGTACAAGCGGTTACCGTTAGGAAAGGCTACGCGTACATACAAGTTTTCCATAATTTATACCTTATATTAGAGTGCCTGGTTAAGTGCACTGTCTTAAAACGTGGAAGAGCAGAACTCTTTCCAAAAAAGACGGCTACAGCAGGGAGACTATAGCCGCCAAAAACTTAGGCAAGGTAAATAAGAGAAAAAAACTTGCCTAAGTACGCCTACTTAAAGCTTAACTTTAGGTTCAGCTTCTGCTTCAAAGTCATCATCGTTTTCAATGCCTGTAAAGCCATCGTCTTCAGACTCAAAACCATCGTCAGAACCAGTAAACTCTACAAACTTAGTTAGCTGAAGGCCATTCAAGTACAGAGTAACACCTGCATCTAAAATTTTGCCGTTCTTCTGACTAGTGTAGATACCCATAGCACCTGAGATGTAACCCTCAGAGCCATTACCAATAGACTTGTCACCAAGACTAATAACGTTAGCTTTAGCATTATATACTTTAACAACTTTAGCGTCACCAGAAGGGAACGTAGTATCAGTTGAGAATGTAAGATGCATCTTACCTTCTTTGTCAAAGACTTTCTTACCATCGTCATCGTAGGTAGGTTCGCCATCATCGTCAAGCACTGGGTCATGGAAGTAATAACCAGTAGACTTAGGCTTGCGCTTGAATCCTTTAGGTTTATTTTCTTCCCAGAAAGCATCAATCTTAGCAATGATAGCTTTGTGAGCTGGAACGTTTTGAGGGTCAATAACAATGTTCGCCTGGTACTTCATTTTGCCAGATAAGTTTTCTTTACCTTCGCCTGAAATAGTTACCCACTCGAATTTGCCTTTAGGAGTTTTGATTTTTTCTATAGCATTTGCCATGTGTATATACCTGTGTTATATGAGTTAAAATGATTTGTTCAATTAATCAACTGAACAATTATATTATATTACACTTGATTAAAAAAGTATAATAACGTTTAGCTATATGAAATTAGTTTGTTATAACTTTTTCACTAGCCCTTGAGAGAGCAACGTACATTAGCTTCAAGTATGTTGCCATACTGAAATACGCTGCTTTATACAAGTCTTCTGTGTCAACCAGGACTGTACTGTATGTACTGCCTTGTGACTTGTGTACTGTCATAGCATGGTTAAAATCTAAGCATACTACACATTCATTAAAGCTAAGGAAGTCCCGCCATGCTTTAGCTCTACGTCGAGCGAGTGGGTGGCTCTTGTTCTGTGCGGTCCACGCTGCTGCTTTATAGCCTTTAAAGTCGTGCTCTATTACCCTATTACTCTCTGCCGCATCCGCTTTAAGGTCATCAAGCTTTAGTTTAAAATCATAATGGCCAAAGACTGCTGCCATTGTCACTCGCTCCCCATCTAGGTCTTCCAGAATCGCGAATTTTTGCTTATTTTTGATTAGATATTCTAATGTCTTATATTTAGAATTAAGTTCTAATGGGTCTCCGAATGGAAGCTCTATTTGCATCGGATAGTCAGTCCATCCAAGAAATTTATAATGATGTCTAGTGGTAGGACTAAAGAGCATATCACCTTCTAAGGGTTCATCATAACCTTGTATTCTTGCGTTAAGCTCCTGGACACGTTCATTCGTGTATGCCAGGATAATATCACCTTGCTCTTGAGCTAAGTCACGACCACGTACAAAGTTCTTATTCTCTGTTAGTGGTACTATAGGCTTGCCTTCAATGAAGCTAACTAATTGCTCCAGGGTCTGACCTAGAGGGTTATCTTTAGCTTGTCGCTTAATCTCAGTTAGCATTACCTGGTAGTTACCATGAGGCTCTACAGCTTGCTGGTCTCCTACTGGAGGTAACTGATAAGGGTCTCCTAACCAGACAATCTTAATGTCGTCTGCTCTGAGGTCCATGAGGTCCTTCTCACC
>Ga0098052_1002418_pt1 | contig 11295 bp, 14 predicted proteins | sample 15_taG_FD_81591 | JGI IMG/M metagenome (GOLD analysis project Ga0098052, IMG submission 81591) | Marine viral communities from the Subarctic Pacific Ocean - 15_ETSP_OMZ_AT15312 metaG | ecosystem: Environmental > Aquatic > Marine > Oceanic | place: Pacific Ocean | collected 2015-01-18 | reverse complement strand
TTACTAAAGCAAAGATACTATTAGTAAGAAAACTGGAGTCTGTAAAAAATATTGGAACATTTATACAAACATCAAAAGGTTTCAAAGTTACTGCCCCAGAAGGTTTTGTTGGTATTGACAAATATACTAACAACGCAGTAAAATTAGTTGATAGATTAGAATTTAGCAAAGCAAACTTTAATATGCCTAAGAATTGGTCATGAAAAAGATACTCAAAAATAGAAGAAATGAAAGAGATATGTTTGGTACTCCAATAAACCGTGCGAAAACATGGAGTAAATCAAACAAGGATAAAGATCCAAAAAAAGATCGTAAAGAGTGGCAAAATAAAAAATGAATAAAGATTTAATAAACAGAAGAAACACCAAAACATGGGTTTTGTGCAACGATAATAGCAAGTCACACATATACCGGGATAAATTCTTAGCAGAACATGGGGGAGAATTTACAAAAAAAGGTAGATATTGGGAATGGCAATTTATAAATACTGGTGAAGAAGAGATTGTGAAGAATCAACAGTATATCTTCACAAACGAACAAGGTGTTAATTTCATCGTAGAAAACGTATCTAAATTTTGTAGAGAGAACGAATTAAACAAATCAGCAATATATAAAGTAATGAGTGGTGAGAGAAAACACCATAAAGGCTTTATTTGTAAAAAGATCTATTAATTTATAACAAGGAGTACCATCATGTTTTCAAGTGTATTAGGAACAGTATTTTATAGCGTAGTAGTGTTTATTGCAGGTGCATTGATTGGTACACCAACATGGAATTGGTTAAAATCCAAACTTCCGTGGAATAATTGATGGACTGCTGATTATAAAAATCCCACTGACTTTCGTTGGAGAGGAGGTGGTCCAGCAATAGAACAATACCCGAGTACGAAAGTCAGTGGGATCTAAATTTTAAACAGGAGAGCGTATGATAGATATATATGCTCTCCTGTTTTTATACATATTGATACCAGTTTTAGGAGATTATAATAAATGAAAAAGATTGTTTTTACATTTGGAAGATTTAATCCACCTACAACTGGTCACTATCTCCTAGCAAACAAAGTAAAAGAAGAAGCCAGGAGAAGAGGGGCAGAAAATGCAATTTATGGAAGTTCGACACAGGACAAAAATAAAAACCCATTAACTCCAAGAGAAAAATTAAAATTCATGAAAAAAGTATTGAGGGGATTCAATGTCATTGTAAATCAGAGTTTAAACACTCCATTTGTTGTCCTAAAACAACTAAGCGATGCTGGTTATGGTGATGTGACTATGGTGGTGGGTTCGGACCGAGTCTCTGAATTTAAAAGAGCAGTATCAAGATATGTAGGTCCAGATAAAGAGTTCAAATTTTCTAACTTTGAAGTCATCTCTGCTGGTGAGAGGGACCCAGATGCAGAAGGTGTTAGTGGTATGTCTGCATCTAAAATGAGAGCAGCCGTCAAAGATGGAAATTTCCAAGCATTTAAGTTGGGGATTCCTTCTCATGTTTCCATTAAAGACACCACCGATATGTTTAAAGCATTAGCGAAGGGGATGAAGGTGAAACCACAAATAAACGAGAGCGAGTGGTTTAACTATGAAGAGTTTGAGACATTCTATGAAGTAAATCAAAAGAAAGTAGATTCCAACCAAAGATTAGAAATTGGAAGAATGAGAGAAAGACAAAGATCAGCCAGAGAAAAATTAAAAATGAGGCACACCAGACAAGATAGCGTTGCAAGACGTAAGGACATAAGGGTAGACCCCTTAGATCATTTTGAAGAAAGCGCGGAAGATTTTATACAAGAACTAACCGTCCAGGCTAGAAGAAAACTTGGTCAACGTATGAAAAGAACTGCTAAAAAAAGAGCAGTGTCTAGGAAGAGAAAAGAGAAGAGAAGAAAAACAAAAGATCAATTGAAAGTAAAGGCAAAGAAACAGGCAATCTCAAAAATAAGATCAAAGATCACCAAAGGTACAAAATGGCAAGACATACCATTTCAAAGAAGAGAGAAGATTGATGCAATGGTAAGAAAAAAGAAATCTGCAATTGCAAGAATATCCAAAAAACTATTCCCATCAGTACAAAGGTCGGAAAAGGACAGACTTGAGCGGGTTCGTGCAAAAATGACCACTGGGGATCCATCAAAAGCAGTTTCAGAAAACTCAATTGATGGGGCATTCAACGACTACCTTTCAGAGGCTTCAAATCAACAAGCAAAAGAAAGATTAATTGACAAAGAAAAAAATAAAGGTGCCGGTGTATCAACACCAAAAGACAGAGATGCAGCAAGAAAGAGGGGAGAAAGAGAAGCAGAGGGTGGAAGTGGAAAACCAAAGTGGTCTAATCTAATGATCATCCGCGACAAGAAAGAAAAACTCAAACTCATTCTTTCAACTGATTATGTTGAAGCAACTCATGAGATTGTACTTAAAAAAGGAAAAGTTACTCAAGGTACTGCAAGTAAAGCAGCGAAAGATCCAAATTGGGACTGGACAGAAACTGCTAAACAATTAATGTCAGTACCAAAGGACGAAACAAAAGAAAATAAACCAAAAGAACCACAATCAAAAGAAATAGATGGTGTAGATAAATCAATCGACCCAGAACAGCAAAAATTAATAAAAACTCAATCAAAACTTGACAACAAAAAAGCACAAATGGAATTGGATGCTATTGAAAAAGAACCAGAAGAACAAAAACAAGCAGAGTTGGAGCAAGAATATCAGGAAAGAAAAAATAGGCTAAAAAAGAGTTCAACTGACCTATTATACCCAGACTCAGAACACAAAGCAACTGACCTAAAAGTAGGTGTTGTGCATGTATGGAATGAAATGATGGGTGTGAAGTCAAGTGTTGGTGGCATTTCAAAGACAGATAAACAAAAAATAAATAACAGTCTCACTCTGGCTCCTGCTGCAAGAAGAATAGTAGACCAACTTAAAGATCAAATTGGAGAAGGATTTGAAGCAGCCCATTATGGTAAAGAAGAAGAATCTCTATCTGGTGCTTGGAAAGACTCGGACACAACACCAAAAACAGATATAATACTCAAAAACAACAAGACTAAAGAGGCACTTCGTGTATCTGTAAAGGTAGGTAAAGATCAATTAATGTCCGTCAAGAAGAGTGAGGCAAAGGCTACATTCAAATCTATCTTGAAGTCTATAGGTGATGATATAAGAAAAGAAACATCCAAAAAAGTAGACAACATCACCAGGCAACTGCATACTTTCGTACTAACTACATTGGGTTCCATTCCTGGCGGCAAAGCCCTTGAGGGTAAAGTAGGAGAAATACACGAAAAAATAACAAAAGAACTTCAAACCTTATTTGAAACCAGCCCCTCGTTCAAAACAGCACTAACTAAAGAATCAATGACTGGGGAAAATAAATTTGGTGGTGGTGATGCATCTGCTACTCACATACTTTCCATGAATGAGGATGGAACTAGTTCAAAATTAAATATCATTGATGATAAGTATGTAAATACAGTATCGGGTGATGTTAAACCTGTTATTAAATTGAAACCATCCGAAGAAAATCCAGGCGAAAGTGGAGATTATAGTTATTGGACTATCATGAAACTTCTCGCTTCTACTGCTTTTGCTGGAACTGCTTCATCTGTATTACAAAACCTAAACGCAGGTGATACAACAATAGCATTTGGTGAGTTTAATATGTTATATGAAGAAAGATCAAAGGATCCTCGTCAATATATGAAAGATGCTATGACCTGGATTGAAAACGATCCAGAAAAAATGAAACAATTCTTAGGACTAGAAGTAGAAAGTATTGATACTAATGAAATTAATTTGGCGGACCATAATGTAGATGATTCTGGGCAATACAATGACATCGTAGTTAACGGTAAAGAAATGAGAATCCCTGTAGACAAGGATGTTAATTATTATGATCCCGAAGAAGAAGAAGAAGGATTGCCTGGTTTAAATGAGAAATTTAATGTTAAAATAAACTCCCCAGAGTATAAAAATTTATATGAATTTAAAGAATCAAAAAAACATGGGTTGGGTTCATTTGCAACGGGAAACATAAAGGAAGGAAAGAGAATATCTCTATTTCTCCTTGATTTATTAGAAGAAACCCCCACATACCAAAGAACTGATATTTGTCGTTTAACAAACCACTCTAAATTTGATGACAACATTGAAATGAAAGAAGAGAAGGACGGAAATTTTTATATCTATGCAACCAAAGACATACAAGAGGGAGAAGAACTTCTTATAAATTACTTCATTATAAAGGAAATCCTCATGCCTATCCTAAATAATAATGGTCAAATAATAAAAGAAGTTATTAGATGGACGACAGGTTATAATGATATAGAAATACCGGAAGATACATTTTCCGACTTAAAATACGAATTGGAATATTTAGAATCAATAGATGCTTAAGGTAAATATGCATGGACACACTGCAATGGTTTGAAATCGGGGGTATAGTTATAGCATTTGTTGCTGGAATTATATTCTGGTTGTATAAAAAAGGCAAAGAAGGTTGTGGGAAATTATTTCCAGACCTTTTTGGTGTTTCTGATTTTTCATTCTGGAACACACACACTAAGATACATGAAACATTAACAGAATTGAGGGTAAAGACAGATTGTGCAAGAGCCCAAGTGGTGCAATTCCATAATACTGGAAATTTCTTTGATGGTATTTCAATGAAAAAAATGTCACTGACACACGAATCATTGGAAAATGGTGTCTCATCAGAGATGAGTACCAAAAAAGACCTACTCTTATCCATGTGTATAGATGGTCTTTCTCTTTTAACAAGAGATGATCCTTGCATATATAACACTGGTGAGTTAGAAGATAGTTGGTGTAAACAATTCATGGAAAACAGCAATATAGTTTGCTTTTCATTCCTACCTATACGATATAAAACAAACATAACTGGTTATCTAATGATACAATGGTGTAGTTGGAATAAAGCAGATCAAATCAATGAAGAACAAGCAACGGAACAAATTTCTACATCAAGAAACTTAATAGAAATACAACTCCACCACGAAATACAAGGAGCATGTGATGTCTGATACAAAAAATAAAGATCAATGTCCAAACCCAGTTGGTGTGTGTAGACCTGGTGAACCAGCAAATACTATGGGAAGTTGGCATAGATATAAAGCATCTGTCAATAAGTCGGGGGATAAAAATCCCCTAAAGGGTTATCCTTATAATGAAGGTAAAATTAAAACATTCTCAGAATGGACAAATTTTAAAAAGGCTAAATAACTATAGAAATATTTCTTTGGAGAAAAGACATGAAAACGTATAAAGAATTAAGAACAGATTTAACTGCAATTACCGAGGGTGAGGAAACTGTAGGTGGTGCAGCAAGAAGCGCACATAGTGACTATGGTATTCACCGAATTGATAACCCTGAACAGCACAGTAGACTCAATTCCTTCATCAGTTCGTTCACACATAAAGAATTTATTGAACCAAAGGCAGCAATGGCTCAACTCCGTCATAAGTTTAACTTAGCAGGTTTGGATTTTAAGTGGGACAACACATCTAACTTCGATGAAGGTAATGCAACAATCTTACCTATCTCCAGATACGGTGGAACCTTTGGAACAACACCTGAGCATGATTTATCAAATGGATTCCAAGTCACCGATGGGATAAAGGAATTCAACAACGGTGTTGCTTTGTCTTTATCAGTAAATACACATCCGGGGAAAAATGGATTAATAAAACTGGATGCAGAAATAGTACAATCACCATAGGTTAAAATAAATTTTATTATTATGAATTTTAATGAATTGAATAAAAAAAATTTTATGATGTATACGATGAAGTATTATAGAAATCCTCAGTGTACGGATATCGAAGAATTCAAAGAGGACATAAACAGAATCAAATACATTAAGAGGCTGTTGGGGAGATACGAAAAAACAGGGAATTTAAGAGTTAGGTTAATATTAAATCATATAATAATATTAAATAATGTTTTTGGTCCTGAAGTTTCATCAAGGATACTATTCTTCAAAATAGAAAATAAATTTCATTCATATTTAAAATCCTTTCTACAATATCTAAAATACCTACCACCAATAGGATTTCCAGAAATTGAATTAGATAAAATAAACACAGACCATATAATAGACAAAATATTGAAAGAATTAATATGATAAACGAATCAACCTCAGAATTAAGTAAAGTGATAAACGCATTCACTGTATATAAATTCATCAAAATGATAACAGAACCGTTTACCTCTATGGATGCCTATAAATATGGTATTATTGATAAAAAGGGAAATTTCCTAAAGAAGGTCGATGACCTAACTTCTGAAAAGGAAAAAAAATCTGCTGACGCATTTCATAGACTTATAATTAACATAAAAAAACTTATCAATAAAGTTCCAGATCCATCACTAAAAGCAAAGTTAAAAAACTTCCCATCTGCTCTAATTTTACTCAAAGACGAGGCTGAAAAAATAGGAGCAGATGGGGAATATGTTTTAATGGAAATGAAGAAATACATCAATAAAAATGTGATAAATATAGATGAGATTGAAGTAAACGAACTCTTTGAGAACACATGCGAAGAAGGTGGAACAAATGTCTGATAATCAAGATAACCTAGAAGAATATTTAAATGAAGATTTTGACTTTGGTTTCACTGCTGCTGATGAAGATGAACTAAATGCACTAGTTCAACTAGATGATCAAACAACACCGGATGAAATTAAAGATATGCAAGAAAAATTAGATCTAATTCTGCAAATGAATTCCACATGTGAGGGTGCCGGTGCAGTGAAACAACAATATGATGATCTTCTTGCTGCTAAAATGCTAGAGATTGAAAAGATTGTTCTTCCTTTATTATTAAACTTAAAAAAGAACAAACAAAAAGACTATCTCTATTGGCCTGGGGGACAGAGAGAAGCAAAATGTGATCTTCAAATTCAAAAAGTATTAAACATCACAAGATAATTCGTTATGTCATCCAATCGGACAAATAGAAAAAAACAATTTGCTTGGGAAGAGTACAACCACAAAGACATTAGTGGAAGCAAGGCTCTCAATTATAATATAACACAGTCTGATACTCCACCAGCCCCACACCGTAGTTGTACTGACCCAAGTACCCCCTATCCTTGCACTTGTAACTGCTCATCAAAACCTCATATAGCATTCATGAGGGCACAGGTAAAATGTTATGGAAATTATGTAGTGCCAAGTGGCCCGGGCGGAATTGACGGCGGTGGTGAAGGCGAAGACATTGAGAGTGCCGCATTCATTTGGCAATGGGCTAAAATGAAAATACCATGCTCATTCCCCGACTGGACCGAAGGTGGTTCGGTGGATCATATGAAAAGCATTTTCGACGGTCCACATTTCGTCGTTAATATTTACCGAAGAAATTACGCCTTGCTTGGTGGTGAACCACCTATGGAATGGGACTATATTGGGTATGCCTATGCTTACCGAGGAAATGAGAGAGAAGAAACATATCAAGCGTCTTGTAATTCTGGTCTTCTTCGTGGGTCTTGCTCGCATGAGTTCATAGACCCAGTTACTGGCGAAGAAACTGGCACGAACGGATGGTTTGATGTTGTTATTGGACCTGGATTCAGACCAAGCCACTGGCGAGGAGGTCTTGGTCAAGCATTTAACGGTATTCCTCTGAAACGACCTCATGATGAACTTATTTTCGAAATAGATTTTGAGCATCATATGTGGGGACACGCCTGGGATTGTTGTGGTTTTCCGATCAGGTTTCACGGCGCAGGATGTTGCAATCACAACTGCACTTCAATGCAACCCGGGGCGCAGAGCGAAGAAGTGACATTCTATGATGGTACAACCCATGATCTGTCTCATAACGAGCCCTTCAATGTTATGGAATGGCGGACTTCTCGGAGCGACGGAGTGGGGGGACTTCCACTCAGATACGGAGGACCACACACATGGGGTCGGTCCAGTGCTTGGGGCAACGAGACCTGGGAGAAGCCGAAGCGTTGTTGTGGTGGTTTGTCCAGCATAAACAATGCGTGTATAAATTGCAGTTGCCCGCCAGGTCATCCTGATGCTTGTCCAGATATGGTCAATTACCCTGTTATGCCTCCGCCGAAATTTTATGTAGACGATTGTACACATGGAGGTGGTTGGTCGGCCCCGGTGCCGGGAATGGGCGGTTGTGCTAATTGTAGGGGCGGCGGTGGTAGAATACCACATTATGTTAACATGTTGTATAGATTTGGGCCGTATGGAAACCCAACAACAGATAAAAAAGATTTTAATGATAATGATCTTTGGGATTGTCCTTTTCCTAACGACAATACTGTTAGATGTTGCGATCCTGCTGCCTGGGGGGGAGAGGATGGTGATTGCTGTTTCTGGGGTGGTGATCCTGCTGTATGTCCACAACATGAAACGCAGATCCAAAATATTTTTGATTCCCAGCGATACGAAAAAGTACGGGATATGTTTGTGAATTTGGGTGACATTCCCAAAGCAGGAGATCAACGTGGGATCCCACCCGACGAAGATTGCAATTGCCAAGAGGATCCATCTTGTTGTCCTGTGAATGAATGGGGGGTGGGATCATATTGTGTCAAAGAAGGTCAAAGCCATAACTCGAGGTGGTATTGTTGTCCACATGGAGAGTGTGTATGTGTAGATGGACGGTATTACGACGACATTGTTGGTGAGATGGACCACGAACTGATAGAAGAAAGATATTGTCAAGGTACGGCTTCTTCACCGGGAAAGTGTTGCATGTATAATATGTGCAGGCAAGACTCGACGAACCCATATATGTTCTGTTGGCCAACAACACAAGATGATTGTGTTTACTACCCGTATACGATACTACCAGAGTTAAAAGAATGTTTTAGAACAGAATTTAAAATCGGGTGTTCTTGTGGAGATCTTTCTACTCGTTGTGCGTGTGCTGGCGAACCACCACCACCACCAACAATAAGTGGTGCTTGTTGCATCAAATGTACATACACAAGAAAACCAAATGCTCCTTGGTCAATTGAATATCCAGATTTATATGGTAAAGAATTTAACACAATACATCATGGGAAGTGTTACATCGAAACCAAAGATCTATGCGGGGAGTTGGGCGACGATGATGTCCCAAATCCTATAATCCCACCTGATATTCCACATTTTAGATATGAGGATTACATAAGAAAATGCACAACAGTTTGGACCGAAGACGGGGAGTGCGGCACGACTAATTGTAAAACGGGTTGGTGGGATCCTGAGAATCCAGATATAGACATATAGGAAAATAAAGGCCTATAGAAGCAACAAGATCACTAAATATAAAGAAGGAGTTCATAATGGGTTGTGGTTGTGGAAAAAGTAAAGGACTTAATAAAAAATCTTCTAGGGTGAGCATTCCCCTTCCAAAGAAGACAGCATACCCACAGCAAAAAGAAATAACAAATGAACAAAGAAGAACCACTATCGCAAAAATAAAAAACAACCGAATTCTAAAAAATAAAATAAAAGAAAAAAGAAAATGATTCTTCCGACATCAACAGGAATTATAGACCCCAATACAGGGCAACAAATTTACCCACCCGGTTCTCCGCATTCGCGGGGGGGAACGCCGGGTTCGGGTGTTCGTTGCCAAACGTCACCCTCCATCACTTGGGGTGAAGCAGAAGTAAAGTGTTATGGGGAGTACAAACACGCCAGCGGCCGGCCGGAGTATGACATTAATGATGCTGCATTTATTTGGCAAAAAGCACAAATTCATATTCCAAGTTTATATGAGCATGGTTTCCCACCACCATATGATTATTTAGAAAATATCATAGAGGGTGTATATTTTATGGTGAATGTGTACCGAAGAAAGAACCCCGGTCCTGTTGGTGAATGGCAATGGGTCGGATGGGCGGGAGCATATGTTTTAGATGATGACGGTACACCAACATCTATACAAATTCCCACAGACACGAACGTTAATATTGCGTTTGGTCCTTATTTTCCCGCTACGATGGGCGCGAGGTGGAATGGTATTCCTTGCAGAAGAACATACGAAGAACTTCTTTTCGGTGTATGTTTTGAAACGGCGATGTGGGGTTATGCTTTAGACGAGAAGGGTAAGGAGATTTCTTTTCGTGGGGCTCCATGTAATAACTACAATCAATGGTTTCACATATCTTCGTCGGCTCCACCAGAACCCTTCAATGTTGTAGAAAGACTAAGCAGCAGGTCACGAAATGATAATGTAGATTATGGTGAACCCCACACATGGGCAGATATAAATTATAACAACATTGACGAACGAAAACCATCATACGCTCCCCTCATTTCTCCGCCAGCGTGGGAGGATAATTACCACCCGGCAAACTCAAATGCAGCATATCCGTATCCGGTTGAGTCAGGTTGTGGTACTGCTTGCGAGGACGTTCCGTGTGATGATCACGCGATGCAATTTTTTAATGGACAATATAGATTTGGACCCTACAAAAACCTAAACCAATACGAGAATCCATACAACTTAGGGTGTCCTTCTTCGAATCCTCAATGTTGCAGAATGGGGATTGGGGCTGGGGCCCCGCGGCGATCAATACCTCAACCGTCAAGAAAAGCATCCCAGGCGGATATGACAAAATGGAAAAATTATTAATAATATACATATTGTTATGAAAACATATACAAATTTAATTGAAGATCTTCTTGAGGTAATGACCTCCACCGGTGGTGGGGTTGCAGGAATGCACCAATCTATACTCCCTTTAGCCGGCGACCCTGAAGTCGCGGGTCGAAAAGCAGACAGGTTAGCAATAAAACCAAGAAGAAAAAAAACATATGAAAAGTTTGCTGGATGTCCTGTTTTTACACTAAACGGTGAAGAATACCAAAAATGTATGAACGGTAGGAACAAATATGAGAGATGGAATAGAAAATTAAACATGGAAGACATGAATAATCAAGAAATGAAGACATATGCTCATAGAAATCCCGGCAAAGGAATTGTAATAAAAGATTCAACAACAGGAATAATGTCTTACCTACTTTCACCAAATAAATGAAATTTTTCCTCTTTACATTATGTTTACTTGGTACGGCATGTACCACAACACCAGACATTGTAGTTCGTGGTGATACATCACAAAGACTTGAACACATTGCAGAGGATGTTCGTCAAATACCGGAACCTGACGAACTCCCTGTAATTGCAGACCAAATAGATGTTGCGGCAGATGAAGTAGAAGTGCTGGAAGTAGAAAACTCACAATTCAGAGATGCAGAACGCAAGGAAGCAGTCCAAAGTTTATACTGGATTGCAAGTGTAACCGCAGGTGCG
>Ga0098052_1002413_pt1 | contig 11319 bp, 15 predicted proteins | sample 15_taG_FD_81591 | JGI IMG/M metagenome (GOLD analysis project Ga0098052, IMG submission 81591) | Marine viral communities from the Subarctic Pacific Ocean - 15_ETSP_OMZ_AT15312 metaG | ecosystem: Environmental > Aquatic > Marine > Oceanic | place: Pacific Ocean | collected 2015-01-18 | reverse complement strand
TGGCAAGGAATAAAAGTATGAAAATATATGTTGGAAAACAAACGCCCGAACACAAAGGGGACACTTCCCGAGAACTCATTGCTTTGTGGGAAGAAGAGGGCTTGTGTGAAATAATCAGAAATGAGGTTGAAGATGTATTCCTGTGGGCAAATGAACCAAACGATGTTTTGTTATATGAATATGACCGCTGGGATGTCTTCCCCGGCTTACCTGTCAAGTGGCGTCGAGGGCTATTTGGTGGGATGCAACACCCCAAAGGAGTTCCATGGATTTAATGGGGTCGTCACCCACGTCAACTTGACGCAAAAATTAAACAGGGAATAAAAAGCTTTGAAGAAAGAAAAATAGAATCAATTTTTCTGGGCAAGATTGAAAATGGAGTTCAACTTAAAAATCGCTCTACACACGATTGGTCACAATGTCTAGAAATGTTTAGTATGCCAGTTCAGATGGGCGATAGTTTCAAATGGAAATACACCCAAGCTGAATATCTGGAGTATATTTCGCAAAGCAAGTTTGGGTTGTGCTTGCCGGGATATGGACCCAAGTGTAATAGGGAGATAGAATATTTGGGGCTGGGAGTAGTTACCATAATTACTTCAACGGTAGACACTGTTTACCACGACCCGTTGATTGAGGGGATGCATTATTTCGCCGCGAATACACCGGAAGATGTAAAGGATATTGTCATGGGCTGCACTAAGGACCATTGGGAATTTATGTCTCATCATGCATATAAATGGTACGAAAGAAATTGTTCTCCCAGAGGGTCGTTTGAAACAACATCACGACTTATACAATGAGGAAATAAAATGAATTACTCAGTCGGCATCGTGACTTATATTGAAAGATTTGATCGTTGGTTCAAACCTCTTTTAAAAACAATTAAAAGTCATAAACCAGATGTGGAAATTATTGTGTGTATTAATGGTGAACACAAGAAGCCATTTGATGAAACATATAGACGAGAAATGTTATTATTTTTGTCACAATACACAAATGTCTATCCTATGTTTTTTACTGCTCATCGTTCTTTGTCTAAACTGTGGAACAATTTGTTAATTAATGCGACAAATGATATTGTGGTTAGAATGGATGATGATATTACCATAGCTAATGATTACTTTTGGGAACAGATCGAGATAGCTCTTCAACAGAGTAATTATATAAGTTTTAAAATTAATAGTAGTTGGAGTCATACGGTTCTTAATCGCTTAGAAGTAGAAAAGGTCGGCTGGTTTGATGAAAGGCTGTTGGCTGGGGGCGAAGAAGATGGGGATTTTGAGTGGAGATATGGCAACTTTTTTGGCAGAGAATTTTTGAGCATGGGTGGATTTAATATAATAAATCATTGGACTCAAGTTAATTATGATAAGTGTTTAGTTAATTTGAAAAAGTATGATGGGAAGCGATCACAATTTAATAAAGAGTTTGTTGGAAAGAAATACAGGGCTGAACAATCTGGGGAGACCCATGGTATAATGACGATAGATGGTGAAGCCAAACTTACATGTGTTTTACCGACACTAAACCAATATCCTTACGAAAAATTTTGTTGGGAAAATAAAGAAAAACTTTAAAGGAGAAAGATAGTGGGAAAACAAATTTCTGTGTATGGAGGAACTGGGTTTATTGGGAGTAGATTTTGTGAAATGTTTCCTGATAAGGTTGCCCTGATAGAGCGAGATGTGCGCCGACCTAAAACGAATGATATCTTATATTTTATAAGCACTATCCATAATTACAATGTTTTTGACGATCCTCATTTGGATATTAATACAAATCTGAGTGTTTTAATAGATACCTTGGAGGCTTGCCGAAGCACACATCCTAAAGATACAGTGTTTAACTTTATAAGTTCTTGGTTTGTTTACGGAAAAATAGAAGCACTTCCTGCTACAGAATCCACTGCGTGTAATCCCAAGGGGTTTTATTCTATAACAAAAAGAGCCGCAGAACAACTGATAATTTCCCATTGTGAAACTTTCGATCTTAAGTATCGAATCCTGCGATTGTGTAATGTCTATGGTCCAAGTGATGATAAAGCTTCAAAAAAAAGAAATGCTCTGCAATTTTTAACTGGAGAGATCATGGACAATCGGGATATAAACCTGTATGATGATGGGAAAAATATTCGTGACTTGTTATATGTTGATGATGTATGCCGAGCAATAGACTTAGTAATTTCCAAAGCTCCCAAGAACGATATTTATAATATTGGCAGCGGCGTTCCCCATAATTTCAAAGAGATGATGCAGTATGTGAAGAAAAAAGCCAACTCTAATAGTTTTTTTCATTCTGTTGAACCACCTCATTTTCACAAGGTTGTACAGGTGCAAGACATGTTTTTAGATATATCTAAATTAAAGTCTCTTGAATTCCAGCCAGAACTAACTATTTGGGATGGTTTGGACAAAATTATGAAATCTACACAAAAGGAGAAAGACAAGTGAAAGGCGGCTATACTAGATTTGCGGGACACAACCCTTTTGCAACAAATGCAAAATTGCTTCTCCACCAAACTCAATTACACAAATATCTTACGACCGATGATACTGATTGTCCTATTTTCATGGAGGTGGGGCTGACCAACAGATGTAATATGAATTGCTATTGGTGTATTACGGAAAATGGGAGAGACAATAAAGCTGGCGCTCATTTAGAAATCGAGCCACTTAAAAAATATCTTATGGATTTTGCTGAAATGGGTGGAAAGGCAGTGACTTATTGTGGTCAGGGGGAACCAACCTTTTATCCTCACTTTGAAGAAGCTGTACACGCTGCTAAAGAAGTAAATCTTCAACTAGGTTTAATGACAAATGGTGTGTACAAAAAACGATATAACTCTTTAATCGGGGAAAATTTTGAATGGCTGCGTATTTCCCTCGATACGTTGGACGCCGCCAGTTATAAAAAGTGGAAAGAGGTAGACGGCGTAAAGGTGATTATAAAGAACGTAAAAGCGCTAGCAGAATATCCTGTTAGAGTGGGGGTTAATTGCAATGTGGGTCCAAATATAACTGTTGATCACGCAAAGGAGTTAGTAGAGTGGACTAATCAAACGGATGGTCTCGCTTATTTGCAATTTAGACCTATCCTTCCTCGATATTACAAAGAAGTCGAAACCTCCTATAAGGAAACTGGAGTGGCTGAAATTAACACCGAGGTGTGGGATTACCTTGATGCTTTGGATAGCTCCGAAAGAAAAAAAATCAATTTGAGTGACGACAAAAGATATGATTTAAAAAGTGGTACTGCTTTTTCATTTAGGAGTTGTGAGGGACATTTTTTTGAACCCATTTTAGATGCCACTGGCGAAGTAAAAATCTGTACATACCACCCGATGAACAAAAATCTTTCTTTTGGGAATATATACAAATCTTCTTTTAGAGATATTTGGCACTCGGATCAACGAAGAGAGGCGATCAAATTTATTAGAGGGTTCGATTACAAGGCAAAATGCCAAATGTGTTGTAAACTGTACGAGCCTAATAAAATGCTGGATTTCCTCAAACACCCAGAAGAAGTTCGGGATATTAATTTCTTGTAGCACAACTGAGGAGATATGTCGCGAGTTATTAAGATAAATTTTGTTGATTTTTGGGACAACTTTGCTAAAAACGATAACTATTTTTTTCATCTTTTATCTTCCAAATACCATGTGAAAATTGACGAAGATGACCCCGATGTGTTGTTTTTTTCGGTTGATTACGGTAAGCGTAGACAACGCGATAAATATTTAAACCATAGGTGTAAAAAGGTTTTCTACACGGGTGAAAATATTCCCCCTAATTTTGATTTTCCCGGCTCTATAGAATATCCCAGATATAGTATTGGTAAGGCAGATTTTGCTTTTAGTTTTGAACATAGCGCAGATCCTCGTAACTACAGATTTCCTTTGTGGGCAATGGTAATAAATTGGTTTAATGTTCCTCATTGTAATGACCGCGATCAATCTTATTTAATCCCACTAGAACATTTATTGGAGCGCCCACTCGACCGTTTTATCCCCAAGTCTGCTTTTTGTAATTTTGTGTTTTCCAATAATAGTGGAAAAAGAATTGAGATTTTAGATGGTATTTCCCAATATAAGCGCGTGGACAGCGCCGGTAAACTGGCTAACAATATGGGACACTCCATTCGCGGCCGCGGAGACCAACAATCAAAAATAGACTTTCTTTCCAACTATAAATTTACAATTGCCGCCGAAAATGTTAAGAATGATGGTTATACAACTGAGAAAATAATTCACCCTTTATCCGTGGGGAGCATTCCTATTTATTGGGGTTCGTCCTCTGTGGCAGAAGATTTTAATGCGGCTTCTTTCATCAATGTTGATGATTTTCCGACTCTTAAAGAATTGAAAGAATATGTTACAATGATAGATAGAGACCAAGCTTTGTATGAAAAGATGCTTTCCCAGCCGGTCTTTACTAATAATAAAATCCCAGCACATGTAACACCAAAAAGTGTGTTGAAATTTTTTGAAGAGAGGGTTCTGTGTTAAATACTGATAATGTGTATGTGGTTCATTATACTCGACTAATTGAAAGACGCCAACGCCTAGAGGGCTTTTTTCGCAACAATGATATCAAGGCTAATTATATTTTTAACTACGATAGAGAGGCGCTGACTGAAGAAATAATCAATGATTATTATCTCTTTAGTCAAGATGCATATGAAGAACGTGTAAACAGTGTGTACAAAGAAAGAAGCAGCCCTTTTCGTCCTATGAGTAAGGCTGAAATTTCATGTACTATCAAACACTATGAAGCTATAAAACGTTTGGGTAATGAATGTTCTAATCATGGGTTGATTTTCGAAGATGATGTGGTGTTTCCATTCAACTTTGTTTCGATGTTCAATTCATACCCAAAGCAGACCCCCGATGATTGGGATGCTATTTTTATGGGAAGTTGTTGTGAAATGAAGATTGCACCGCAGAACCATGGAGAGAAACAAGTAGCTTTTCTCAAAAGTCACCCTGCTACTAAATGTGCCGATGCTTATCTTCTTCGGACTAACCTAGCTAAAAAGATAACTCAAACAATGAAACCCTTCGTGGTGATTAGTGATTGGGAACTTGCCTGTCAGCTATCTCAGCATGATGCAAACGTTTATTGGTGGGAGCCTGCGTTGATATCTCAAGGGACGGAAACTGGCTTGTTCAATACTACGTTGGGCTGTATGAAGTGTGGTAAGCGGGGATGTGAAGAACATGTCGAAGACTAAAGTCGCTTTTATAAAATTTGGTGGTCTCGCTGCTGGAGGCACTGAAAAATATTTGCAAACTTTAGCTGTTAATTTACCAAAGGATGAATTCACAGTAGACTATTATTATACCGATGCAGTTCCTCTTTTGGGTAACAACTGGAAACACCCTTCCACCGATCCTATTAGAAAAAAATACATGGAAGACAGTGACGTAAATGTGATTTATGTTTCTTGTGCTGCAAGGGACGACCGTGGTGGTCCTCCTTATGAGTGGGTCGATACTAATTTTTGGTCCATCTTTGATGAAACAAAATATGATATTATACAAACAGGTCGTTCTGGTTATAGAGAATTTCCCTTTGATCGGATGCATAAAAGTATTTTTGTAGACAGTATACACGGCAGCGGCGACACCGGCATCGAAAAAAGAGAAAATATTCTTGCGACAGTTCTTTTGTCTAAAACTCATGTTGATGGGTGGATCGGAAATGGAGGAGAAAAACACAAAATTAATATCATTTCTCCACTGGTTGAAATGCCTCCCAAGACTCAATCATCCCCACGCCACCAACTTCAAATTGATTCCCAGACATTCGTATATGGAATGCACCAAGGAACCCGCGATGATATTTATTCTCCAACTCCTCTTGAGGCGTACAGCCTTATTGAAAATGAAGATACAATGTTTCTTCTCCTTGGTGGTTCTCCCCAATATCGCAATCAGGCTGACCAGCTTAATTTACAAAACATCAAATTTTTAGATTTTACGGGTGATACAAATAAAATTCATGAATTTATCAGCACTCTAGATGTATTTGCTCATGGTCGCTCCGATGGTGAAGTTTGTTCGGCGGCGATTATTGAAGCCCTATATCATGGTAAGCCCGTTATTAGTCACCCAGCGTTGAACATGGGACATTTAGAGCAAATTAGCGAGTGCGGATTTTTGGCAAAATCAATTTCCGAATATGCCAATTGTATGGTGGCATTGCTTAAAAATAAATCTCTATATGATATACTATCTGAAAGGGCTTTAGAAAAATATACTACCACATATTCGTTAGAAACGAATATCAACAAATACATTAGATTATACAGGAAAATTGTGAATGGTAAACAAATATGAAAACTACATTATTAAATATTTTGATGAAATCAAGCACATAATTGATATTATTGATAAAGAATCCTTGGTTCAATTCGCTACAAAGTTAGAAGAAATTAGAGAAAACCACCAACGCCTCTTTATATTTGGCGTCGGCGGCTCGGCAGCGAATGCCTCCCACGCTGTTAATGATTTTCGGAAAATATTGGGAATTGAAACCTATTCGCCCATGGATAACGTGTCCGAGCTTACGGCTCGTATCAATGACGACGGTTGGGAGAGCAGCTTTAAAAATTGGGCTATTGTTTCGAAACTTAGTGAAAATGACCATATTTTAGTATTATCAGTCGGTGGTGGGTCTGATACTACTTCTCAAAATTTAGTGCAAATGATGCGTCATGCAAAAAAAATAGGAGCAAATGTTTTTTCTATAGTGAGTAGAGATGGCGGCTATGCAAAACAGTTGTCGGATGTTTGTATTCATATTCCTGTGGTTTCTTCTGATCGAATTACACCACACGCAGAAGAATGGCAGGGGATTATTTGGCATATGCTTGTTAGTGCCGTCAGTTCAGGGGGAAAAATATGAAAATCAAAATTTATGCCGATGGTGCTAATTTAGAGGAAATGACCGCTGCACTCACCCAACACAACGTAGCTGGCTTTACCACCAATCCTACACTGATGAGGAAGGCTGGTATTACTGATTATATGAAATTTGCGAAGGACTCTCTGCAACAAATAAAAAATAAGCCTATTTCTTTTGAGGTTTTTTCCGACGATTTTGAAGAGATGTATGTACAGGCAAAGAAATTGGCAGCTTTAGGCGATAACGTTTATGTAAAAATTCCCGTTACTAACACCAAGGGTCATTTTTCGGGAGACCTCATTAGAAAACTCGACTCTGAAAAAATTAAGATGAACATTACAGCGGTTTTCACCTTAGAACAGGTCGCCTCAATATTGAAAAATTTATTAAGTGATACCCCCCATATTATTTCTGTTTTCGCGGGTAGAATCGCTGATACGGGCGTCGATCCTCTACCCATAATGAGAACAGCATTAGAAATGATAAAAAACCACAATTCTGAGCTTCAACTTTTGTGGGCATCACCCCGAGAGGTGTTGAACGTTTATCAGGCAGACCGAATGCAGTGTGATATTATCACTGTCACCTCCGGTTTACTCAATAAACTGTCTCTTTGCCGCAAGCCCCTGAAAGAGTTTTCTCGCGATACTGTAAAGATGTTTTTTGATGACGCTGTTCGGTCGGGGTTTTGCCTATGATTATTAGTCGCTCTCCCTTTCGCATCACCCTTGCCGGTGGCGGCACTAACTTGCCAGCTTTTTATAAAAAACACGGTGGTTTAGTGACGAGCATGGCAATTGATAAACACATCTATGTTTCGTTCAAAAAAAACCTTTTAGATGAAAATATAAGGTTACAATATTTAAAAACCGAATATGTAAAAAGTACAGAAGAACTAGAACATAGACGCGCCCGTGAAGTGCTTAGACACTATGGTATTTTGAAGGGGTGTGAAATTTCTAGCATGGCTGATTTGCCAGCAAAAAGCGGACTTGGCTCATCAGGAAGTTATTTGGTTTCTCTTATAAATTGTATACAAGAACATCAAGGCTGTTTTTTGAGCAAGCATGAGATGGCTGATTTAGCTTGTTCTATTGAAATGGAAAAGCTTTTAGAACCAGTGGGAAAGCAAGATCAATTCATCGCAGCTTATGGTGGCATTAGAACGTTTGTAATAGACAAGACCGGCTCCGTTTCTGTCAAATCTATCCAGATGAACCGCCAAAACGTAGCGGATTTCGTAGATCGCTGCCGCATCTATTATACCGGCTGTCAGCGAGATGCTTCTGAGATTTTAAAAAGTCAAACTGTTGACAAAATCAATTTTGAAGAGAAGATGCTTCGAATCCATGATTTGGGATATCGTTTTGTGGAAGCCCTTGAAGAACAAAATTATGATCGATATGGCGAATTGTTAGACGAACACTGGAAGTATAAGAAATCTCTTTCAAGTAAAATGTCTAACGGGGTAATTGATAAAGCGTATGATAGCCTAAAGAGTGATGGCAGAATCCTCGGCGGCAAAATTATCGGCGCTGGCGGTGGGGGATTTTTAATGGTTTATGTGCCCCAAGAATTTGATAAGGTGGACCGTTATTTATCAAATTATGGCTTTAGACACCTAAAGTATTCTTTGGACACCACAGGTGTTAAGAAAATAGTCGGATAATAATGATATATTGTTTTGATATTGATGGAACTATTTGTGATACCAATGGTAATGATTATAGAAATGCCCTTCCTTTCGAAGAGGTTCTTAGGGAGATTAATCGTTTATACGATGAAGGGAACTATATTAAGTTTTTTACTGCCCGAGGTACTTCGTCTGGGATTGATTGGACAAATTTTACCACCACACAATTAGAAACTTGGGGGGTAAGATATCACGAATTGATAATGAATATAAAACCGAGCTTCGATATTATGGTTGATGACCGCGCCGTTGATGCTGCTGTTTGGCGCAAACAACTATCTCCAAAGGTGGGATTTTTGGCGGGATCTTTTGATCTTATCCATCCCGGTTACATTTTAATGTTCAAGGACGCAAAAAGAGTTTGTGATTATCTGATCGTCGGATTACAAACAGATCCAACAATCGACAGAACCTATAAGAACAAGCCAGTACAAACCTTTGAGGAAAGGAAGATGATACTGAGTGGTATCCAATATGTGGATGAAATATAGAAATATGAAACCGAATCGGATTTATATAATCTCTTAAAAAATACCCACATAGATGTTAGAATATTAGGAAGTGAATATAAAAATAGCCAAATTAATGGCGGCGATTTGAACATTCCTATTCATTTTCATCAACGCGATCACAATTGGTCAACATCAAAACTAAAAAATTTAATAAAGGAGAACACATGAAAACATTAGTAACGGGCGGTCAGGGCTTTATTGGTAGTCACATCGTTGACCGATTAATCGACTTAGGTCATAACGTCATTGTTGTGGATAATCAATCTGCCGAGTGCAATGAGAAGTTTTATTATAATCCAAAAGCGGAATATTATCAGGTGGATATTTGCGACTATGACAGCCTAAATCCCTTGTTTAGCGGCGTCGAGGTGGTGTTTCATTTAGCAGCCGAATCAAGAATCCAGCCTGCTATTTTAAATCCGACCTACGCTGCTACTGTAAATGTTGTAGGCACTTGTAATATCCTTCAGTGCGCCCGAGAAGCTAACGTCGATCGAGTAATATACTCTTCAACTTCGGCAGGATATGGGCTAAAAAACGAGCCTCCGCTCCGCGAAGATATGCCCAAGGATTGTTTAAATCCCTATTCTATTACCAAATGTGCTGGTGAAGAGTTGTGTGTAATGTATACTCAATTATTTGGTCTTAAGACGGTATCTTTCCGTTATTTTAATGTGTACGGCGACCGGCAACCTCTGCGCGGGCAATATGCACCAGTAGTGGGTCTTTTCTTGGAGCAAAATAAAAAAGGTGAATCTATGACTATTGTAGGCGATGGCGAACAGCGCCGAGATTTTACACATGTTCTGGATGTAGTAGAGGCAAATATACTTGCCGCTTTACGGAAAACGAAAAAGCATTCGGGGAAGTTTATAATGTTGGCTCCAGTAAAAATTATTCGGTTTTGGATTTAGCAAAAATGATTGGGGGTCCATATAATCATATCGCCGCCCGACCGGGAGAAGCCCGTCATACATTAGCTGACACAACAAAAATTCGTGATACTTTAGGATGGCACCCTAAACATGATTTTGAGTCGTGGATCCACCAAAACCGAGGATAAAGCTGTGGAAAATATATTAGAAAATAAAATGGATAAAATTCTATTTGATGTAAAAAATAAAGCAGAAAGGATTCATCAATGGGACTATCATAAAACGTATTTAACCGCTTGTACTAATGCAGTTGCAGTGCAAGGCTTGTGGTTAGAATTTGGAGTATATCGTGGAAGAACCATTACGGCAATCGCCAATAATACTACTAATTTAGTTTATGGTTTTGATAGCTTTGAAGGGCTACCCGAACACTGGGACAATGAAAACCCTCTAGGGGTTTATAGCCTAAATGGTGAAAAGCCTTTTGGGGCTATTTGCGGTTCCAACGATGATAATCCCGGCATGTATGACTCATCTCCCACTGTTACGGTGCAACCATGGTCAAAAAACATTCGCTTGGTTAAGGGGCTATTTCAAGACACTTTGGAGGATTTTTTAGATCTACATACAGACCCGATCGCTTTCATAAATATAGATAGCGATTTGTATAGTTCTGCGAAATATGTATTAGATCTTACTAAAGATCGATTTCAAAATGGGACCATTCTTACTTTTGATGAGTTGTGTGATTACCCCACTTATCGCGAGCATGAAATAAAAGCCTTTGCAGAATTTTTGTTGGAAACAAAATATGATTATGAATGTTTATATCATCAAGATTTGGATACTTATAATCAAGCGTGCTTTAAAATAATAAAATAGGAAAAAACATGGAACGAAAACAGGGTTCACCAACCCGAAAAGGTGAAAAAGAAACATTCGATGTTGTGCATCAGGACCACTTGGGCGGCTGCGCTCTCGGAGGTGATGGCGCTACCTATTACCCTCAAATGTGGTCTTACATGGTTAAGAACTATAAAATAAAATCTGTAATAGACATCGGCTGCGGTCGAGCTTATTCAGCAGATTATTTTAAGCACCTTGGAACGACCGTGAGGGGCGTCGAGGGTTGCCGCGAAGCTGTAGAAAAATCTTTTTTATCCCCAGAGGAAATAGTTCTTCATGATTACGAGAATGATGGTCCGTATATCCCTAAAGAGGTATTTGACTTGGCTTGGTCTTGTGAATTTATTGAACACGTTGAAGAGCGTCATATGAAAAACTTTTTTGAAACGTTCAAGAGGTGTCGCATGGTAGCTCTTACGTTTGCA
>Ga0098052_1002412_pt1 | contig 11320 bp, 22 predicted proteins | sample 15_taG_FD_81591 | JGI IMG/M metagenome (GOLD analysis project Ga0098052, IMG submission 81591) | Marine viral communities from the Subarctic Pacific Ocean - 15_ETSP_OMZ_AT15312 metaG | ecosystem: Environmental > Aquatic > Marine > Oceanic | place: Pacific Ocean | collected 2015-01-18 | reverse complement strand
TTTGACCATCGGCCAATTTAGTTTATACTCTTTGTCGTAAAGACCTAGTTTATATAAAGCTTTAGTGATTGAACGACCTAAGCCGAAACTCTCACCTATCTTATTATCTAAGTCTGCAACTATATTTTCTATTTCTACCATCCTTTCTAATATCTCATTGACGTTCTCTACAAAAGGCCACCAATTATCGCTTAAATCTGCGTTTCTTAGGTTTATTCTGTCGCGGAACTGATTGTTTTCTTCCATCGCTATTCATCCTCCATATTTGTTTACGGTCATATCTACGGTGTAGATATTGTACATTTCCTCTCACATCTCTATAACATTCGTAGAACCCTAGATAATAATCTTTACAATTATCATATGTTGGCTCTATACCTCTCTGTTTCACTTTAGCTTGTAGCTTACATTTCATTTTACCAGCTTTTTTCCATATGTTTTTAAAATGTTGTGCTTTCATTTCAAATATTCACTTACCATTTTAATAGAATCTCTTAATGATTCATTGTCTGTTATGTCTGCTATTTCAAAGTCCATATCTTTTATCATTTTAACAGCGTCTTCTTTAGACATATATCTCAATAAGATTCCTACTAAATGCAACCCTTCACTTCTTGTCGTTACCATATTTTGTTCCTCCATTAAACATTGATTTAAATATATCATCTATATCTTTCATTAGATTGTCCGCAGGTTTCATCATATCTATCACCATATCTATTGCATCCAGTAGTTCAGATGTGACTGCTGATTCATTCTCTGCTAATACTTCCTTAATTGTCTTCAATCTTTCGACTAATTCTTTGTGAGGTATGTATTCACGCATACATATCTCCATCAAATTCATCATTCTTTTTGCTACTTTTAGGTTGCCCAAATAAATGCCCATAACTTTCCACTCCTTCTTTTAGATGTTTTAATTTTTGCTCAAAGAATTTAATATAAGCTAACAAAATGGCATCATCTTCATCTCTCATTTCTTCTTCCTTTTGTACACTTTTAATACCTTTAACTATAGTGAATGGGGTTATCTTATTAAATATCCTTACCCATTTCTCAAAAAGTAATAACTCATTCTCTGATAAGATGTCTTTAATACTGATATCATTATCAGTTCCCTCGAGGCCGGATATAAATTTTTTTAGTTTTTTTCCCATTTGAATCTCCCCTAATGGCTGGCTTTTAGGGTGTGCCATTTAATTCTCTTCCTCATTGAGAGACCATTAGGAACAAACTTGCGTTTGTGTGATAAGATTGTTGAGCTATGATTTGGTTGGTTTGATGACCACACTAGGCCAATTCACACAATCTCACCGTTTTCAATATCACGGGTTGGTTTATAAAAGTTTTTGCCATAGTTTAGCTAGGTTCCAGCGGACTGGATTAGATATTCTCTCTACTTCTATAACACCTTTCATCTTATCAATATCTTCCCACTTCACTGATTTTCTTTTGGCTTTCTTATACATATCTCTCACAGCTTGAGCTGTCATACACCACACTCTTTTATTTCTCGGCTCATCCTTTCTCAAAAGAAAAAATGAACGGCCCCCATTTTTCTCCATTTGAAGACCATAATCTATTTGGTGCTGAGGTATGCTTCTGCTTTTACCATACCACAACGGAAAAGATTTAGAGCGCTTTGTTGTTTTACATTCAATAAGAATTGGTGTCCCTCTAACAACTGCCATAAAATCGGCTGGTTGCTTTTCAGCGACAGCTTTGTTAACAAAGCGTGATACATCGTTCGTATCTTGTATTCTAAACCAGAAACACCTCACCTTTTTGAGTGAAGCTCTGACCTCTCCTTCAAAGTTTTTACCAGAATCCACAACCATACTTGCCAGAACAAGTAAATGCCGATAAATAAAACTACCCTTTGCATCTCATTCATTTCTTCTTACGACCTCGCTTAGGTTTGGTTCTCAGGTCGTATTTTTTCATAACTTGTAGTATCTCATCTGCACTAGGTCTGCGTTTACCATAGTGTTGACGTAATAATCTTCTTAAAGCTCTAGAATCTACCACAACAACAGAGCTCCATATCTATACGATAGCTTAGTCATTATGAGAAATCAGCTCCACATTTATTGCATACTTCTATGGTTACGGTTCTGTAGGACCCGTCAGCAAAACACCCAAATCTTTTGTTTCGTTGTTTTATTTTCTTCTCTATGTAATACCCTTTTCTACAATCCAAGCATCTCATTTCTCTCATATGTAAATCTTATCTTCAGGTCTAAGAAGTCTCTGATAACAGGTGTGACAGTAAGGATTTCCTGCGGTGTCTCGGTATCTTACATAATCAAAAACAAGTTTACATTTACAGGTATTACAAACTACAACTCTCATCCTAAACACTCCACACAAAAGCACAGACTATAATCATCATTCTGCCATTTTACACAATCAGGGTGTTCAATCTTCATTCGTTCTTTGAATCTGTCCATCTCTTCTTTATTGGCTCGTTCACATCTCTCACAAGAGCAATCTACACAAACCATTAGTTCCTCACACAGTGTGGGCAGTTAAACTTGTTATGCTTTTTCATCCCTTGATAATCAGCACCACATCTTACACATCTCATTTTTCATCTCTCCAACATACTCCAATGCCGTCACATTGGCATATCTTATCTTGACTCGCAGAACTACATCTACAAGATAACACTCTTTCCCATTCTGAAATGTCTTTATAAGCTTTTTCAATGTGGGTTGGTATGAGCTGACCTCTGTGTTTCCAATACTCTATTGGTTTCATTAGTCCTCTGGTTTTTTGTAATATCCTTGCTCTATCATAGTGTCCATCCAGCTATCTTGCTCTTTTAATGGACATTGATAATATATTATCTCACACATACCAAAGATATGGTCTAACAAAAGCTCTTCTTTGTTCTGTGCTCCAGCTACCATCTTCTTTAAATCAAATAGCTCTACACTCTGCTCGTGAGCTATAGTTTCTAGCTCAGTCTTTTCTCGGAGGAGTCTTCCAGATAGCTCAGCTAACTTTACACACTCTTCTCTTACTTCTTTTTCATTCATCTTTCTTTTCCTCTTTATGGATTGGGCTCATAGCACTCTCCACATTCTAAGCAACATCCCATTAATAGCTCTCTGCCACAACAAGGACAGCCCTCGTCATCATACTCAGTTATACTCATTAGTCCTCACTAAAAAAGTTTCTAATTATTCTCATAGCTTTCTGAAAACCGGTGACTTCACCTTCATTCATACACCCTCTGGGGTCTCCGATGTATCCACCTGCGTCATATTCCTCGTGGACATCGTCAGGTTTATAGTTCTCATCTATGTATCTATTCATCTCTCTTAACAGAGATGATTCTCCCTCTACTAACCGCTTACGCAGTTTCTCATATAGCTCTTCGTTGTTCATTTTTCCATTCCTCTTTTGTATAATCTCTACAATACCAATTTCTGCTGTAATGTATATCCCATCGACAATCATCACAGTAGATACGTTGTAATCCCTCGCAAGGGGTCACTTCGTTAGGACAGAGATAGCACTTAAATCTTCTCATTTATGTTTGCGAAACCAATTCCTCTGTGCTATCCTAATAACAAATCTCAATAGAGCAAATGAATACACTTTATTCAGGTGTATTCTCCCATTGGTTGGTGGGTCTAAGTTAGCCACTCTCTCAGCATATTGCTCATCTGTTTCAATATGCCCATTACATTCTCCGTCACAGCAATCACCAGCAACAGGATTAAACTCTACGTTTTTATCTGGTGTGGCATCTGAACGGGTCTCAATAGTTATGCTCTTATCTTCTTCATCATAGATGAACTTAGCAAACTTAAGATTACGCTCTATCTTCATACTTTATTCCTGAGCTCGTGCACTTCATCTTCTAATAGCTCTGCTTGTTCTATCAAATGATAGTTATCGTTGCGCAGTTTAAGTAGATTCTTAATCTCAGCTTGGACATCATCTAACTGTGATAGCCCATCTCTAAAATCCTCTACCATATCTGCATCTGACAGTTGCCTAATAGCTTCACTAAAATTATCTTCTAGCCAATCTACGCTTTCTTCAAAGACCCCTGATATTTTATCAAACAGGTCGTCTAACTCATCTTCCTTATCAGCTAAGTCGATGACTTCTTTCACTTCTTTTTTGGTCATTTTTTCTCCTTCTTATTCTCTTAACAGGTCTCTTTTCTAAGACCTCGTTAAAGTCAATGAACGCACCGCCCTTCTCAGCTGAAGGTGGTAACGTGTATCCCTCGTAGGGTATTTTACTTGCTCTTTTCTTCATCTTGTCTCTTTAGTATCCAAATCGTTTTCTCAATCTTACTTAATCTCTCGTCAATCTCAGCTCTCAGCGTGTAGATATCCCAGAGTAGTCCATCATATGGCGAACTAGCTAAGTCAATCTCAGTCTCTCCGCATATGTAATTTAACATTTCTTCTTTTGTTGGCATTTATACCTCCGTATATTATATAGGTTAAACATAGCTTATATATAGTATTATCTACTACCTTATAGCTTAACTAATCTCTCCACTTGTGACCTTCTTTATCTAACCACTTATGTTTCATAGCCAAACATCGCCCACAATTAACGTGGTGAGGTTTAACTAATTTCGCGTGACGCATCTCTTGTTGTGTCATTGAATGTCCACACATAGTGGTGTTGCGGTCCGTATCGTAATAATGTCTGCGTCTCATTGTTCCTCCAACGCATCTGTTCTCACGACAGGGTCAGCTTTCGTGCTATCGTAAATGATGGGAATTACTTTCTCACCTTTACGCTCTACTACTGCTCCGTGCAAAGATATTGGCAGATTGTCAGCTAAAATCTCATCAAATTTAAAGACCTCAGCTAAAGCCATTGCATAGAGCATATTTTCTTCTTGTTTCTCGTTCATAGTTATAATCTCCTATAAGACCTTATTAATATAATGTTGGGAGCTGTGTAATGAATTCTGTAGTGGGCACTCATCATACCGCAAAACCATACCTGAGCAACACCTTTCAATAAGGTGGTTGAGATTATCGCCAAATAATATCTCAACGTGGAAACAGGAAGAACGCAAGGGGATAAACAATAACCCCATTAAACCTGCGTAAGCTCAGACCCACACTCTACGGACAGCTCCCTTAAAAGTTTAAAGTATACCTCCCAAATCGGTATTTCTATTACCGTGTAATTGTATATGGTGGATATCTCCCGAAGAGCCACCTTTATAATAGTAAATTTTACCATCTTTATAGCACCAAGCTCCAAATCTATAGACCTCACAGTTGTCCATATAATAGTCCCAAGTAGGCCTATCACCAGCTGTGCTTTTTAAAATATTAACGAGCTCAAGTCGTTGCATATAACGTTGCATACGTTGAAGAAATTTACCGTAAGCTTCTCTATATTGATATTTACATATCTTATTAGCTTGGTATTTATCAGCTCTTCCAACCTCAACCATATATCTCTCATACTCATCAACGTTATCCTGACTAGTAGAATAGACTTCAGGAGCTGTTGTATAGTTCAAGTTATCTCTATAACGATACACCCAATTAAGATTCCCCGTTAAAAACCAATGCTCTGATTGATTGTCATTACTATCTACTTTAATAGGCCACGTTTGGTCAGCGTATTGACAACCATTGTGAGCTGTCTTATGAAATATTAAATCACCCTTTAATTTACCCTCTCTATACATCCGTAGTGTTCTATCTAATAGAGCTCTCAGCATTTTGATACCCTTACTTTCTCGGAACGCACGTCTATCGAAGATAGAAGCGAGATAGGTTCTCCCTGATACGTGTTGAGATATCATATTTATTCTCCTAGCTGGTGTCTCAGCATTAGTAGGTATCTCCATAATCTCAGTATAGAGCTTATGACTGAGAGGTAAGACTCTCAGGTGATAATTGCTTCCCATCTGACCCTGAGAATCAGTATTCTCTTTCGCTATGAGGTTTACAGACCTCTCATTTCTTATTATTACTTGCATAATATTATTTCCTTAATCTCTTTAACGTGTTCTTATCGCGGTAGCTTAAACCTCTAGCTCGTTTCTTAATAGTGTTGCGTCTCATTAAGCTCAGTCTTTGCTTATTAGAAGAGCGCTCATTTTGTTTATAATAAACTCGCCTACCGTTCTCATCGTGAAAGCTACAAATAATTTCTTCTCTATCGCTTAATTCATCAAGAAAGAAATCTTTACGACATTTATTACATATCGCATACTCATTATCAGAGCCCTTATCTTTAACGGTCACAGTGCTATCACAATCAGGACATACCTTAATTATTTTGTGCATATCTAGTCAGTTATTCCCCCATTGTCATCTAAAGAGTCCCAATCTAAGGGCTCAGTCTCAACATCAAGTTTAAAGCTCTTAATTTCTTTAACCGAAATCAAAGCATCTTGATTTTTATCTTGTCTTATTGTATAATAGTAAGAGAGCGCATCAGCTAACTCAGGTGCTATCGTAAACAAACTGTGTAATCTGAGCGATTTACCTGACTTAGTTAAGCTACCTTCAATGTGAAACATATCGTTATACAGTGAAGTTCTACAAGCTCTGTCTACTTCTGCAATAGTATCTAAGAAGTCATCTATAATATCTTCTTCTTCAAAGTCAGAGAGCGTTGAATAAACACCTTTTGAGGTGCCTCCATAGTATTTGATACCAGAGCTACCATTCCAGCCATTGTAATATCCATAGCCTCCGTATGAATAGCTCTTCTGTGTATCAGTAAACTTGACCTTATCAGTGTTAACTGTAAAGTAATTATGTAATAATGGTAAAAGCTCTAATTGAAATTTATAAGACTTAGCTAAATCACGCATAGATGTGTATTCACTTCCACTGTGAGCGTTGTAATAACCTGCAAACAAGTTAATACCATTTATTTCTAAGCTCTTAACTACATTTGATACATCACTGATTGAACCTGTTGTGGTTCGTAGCCCATAGGGTTTACCCCATTCAGCTAGTTGCTTCTGTAATGTATCAGAGCTCAACACAATATCACAATTCTCTATTATAATATCACTATTACCGCGCCTATCTATTGTTATACAAAAGACACAATCCTTGAACCATTCAGCGTGGTTCTTCATAGCGAAATCAGAGCCGACACAACCGACTTCCTCGCTAACGCATATTAACGCTGAGAGCGGAACTCTTACGGACTTATCTGTAAGCATTCTAAGAACAGACCATACGCCATTCTTATCGTCAGCTCCGATAACTTGATTATTGGAAGAGCGCACGATTACATCGTCTTTAGTCTTCTCAACAATTATGTCAGCGGGAGCTGATGCTACAGTATCCATATGAGCGTTCACCAAAATTCTTCGGCTACCTGCTATCGCGTTTTTAGTATAGATATTACCTATCGAGTCAAAGGTATGTTCTAGTCCATTTTCAGTGAGCCAATTGCTCACATACGTAGCCATACCGTGTTCGGCACCGCTCGGACTAAAAATCTCATACATCTCTCGTAGTAAATCCATACCTTTCATACCTTTACGGCTTGGAGATGGTTTCGTAAGTTTGCTTTCAGGTGTCATTTCTTCTTCCTCTAAGCTCTCTAATTCTTCCTCTTCACCGCTGTATACGATGGTTTCTTTTTTACTCATTTTTTACCTCTATTAAGCTATAATGACCATTATATGTTTCGCGCGTTGCATAACTACTGTATACAGAGCTGTCCACATATGCTGATTCATAGCCTTGATATTCATCGGGATAATAGCCCCAATACGCCTCTTCTTGAGGCTTTTCTAACCATATTGGATAGAACCAATCGGTAACAAATTTACCGGCCTTAGACTCATTGTAGTTGGGGTCTGTTTCCTCAAAAGATATAGCTATCTTCTTGTCATTTGCATTAGATACGTAATCACGCATCGAATAGCTATCGTGACGTGTTCTATGATAAGCTATCATCTTTACTTCTTTAGCTCCCAAGCGTTCAGCTATCACATCTTTCCATTCATCAAGAGCTTTATACATTCCTGAATAAAACTGATTCTTACCGTGTGAATAGCCATCTAAGTATAATCTACTTGGAGCTATGTATAATGTATCTTTTTCTGGCTCAGAAAAACCATTCTTTGAGCTACTACGTTTCCATAGTAATCGGATGGCACTGCGACCTATAATTGAGGTCTCATCATCTGGGTCATAAAATATTAAATATAAATGTGGGTTAGAGCTCATTGATATATGATTGAAACCTAGTGTTTCTTTATAGCTTGAGCCCTGACAAGCTCCCACTCTGTCGTTAAAAGCTACTACTTTTTCGTGAGCTTGGGCATCGAACCCGATACGAGCTGGAATTGTTACGTTAATAGAGTTCGTGCAGTATTTATTCCAAAAGCTCTCATAATTATAGTGATGCCAACAAGATTTAATTCTATAAGCTGACTCTAATTTCTCGAACTCTGATGGTGCGAGAGGATGAGCTGTTGATGTAAATGCTTTTACGCTCTCTTCATCGTCACTATCACCGTATAAATCGTGAAACTGATTTGCGCTCTTAACGTGTTGAGTTATGAGCTTATTCACAGTTTTAATTAAGCACTTACCATCAGGCATTTTACGGTCCTTAATACATTGACGTAGTTTAGCTCTGTCAATGAAATCAACATAGAACCTTAACCATACCCCATTTTCGATATCAAAAGAGCCATAGATATTATCTCTGGCTTCTTTATTTGGGGCATCTGCTAATTTATCAGCTAAAAGCTTTTTATAATCTATTAATTCTAAGCTTGGATATCTTCCTTTTATGTATCTCTTTTCTTCAATCTCGGAAGGTGTTTCAGCATCTCCCCAATTATCACTTGAAATATAAAATTGACAGAGCTTTGCGAATGCAAATGCAAAGGGCTGATAGCGACCAAATTTACCGTGTGGCCTATACATACTTGAGCTATTATCGGTGATAAAATAATCGAGCATAGTGAAGACTTTTTCATTGAGCTCAGACTCTATCTGCACTGAGGTCTCAAACCATCCCCATCGGTCATAGCCGAACGCTCCCTTTTTAATTATCATTTTCTGACTCTCGTAGCCATCTCCGAAATAAGCATAAAACCTGTTAAAGAACTTTGAAAAGCTCTGATATTCTCTAGATTGAGCTTCTGTAAGCCCATTACCTTCAGATACTTCACTTAACTCTCTTCGGGTCCAACTATTAGGTTTAATGTAAGCTCCATCTAAAACACTCTTATCTATGCTTGTATCTACTGCGCTATCAATGTGGGATATTCTTGAGCGCCTTTCATAACAATCTTCACACATCTCTTCACAAACAAAGTCATAGCCCTCACAGTTAACAGAAGTATAAACTGAAACTTCACATCCACAGCTATGACATTCATAAGCGCAATTACCTGTAGCACAATCATCACAATAGCTGTAGCCATCGTGTTCATATATAGAATAATTATAAGTATCAGTGAGCTGACCGCAGTCATCACATTCTACTAAATTGTCTTGACAAGAGTCACAATAAAAGTCACCGTTTCGGCTCTCAACAAAATCAGTTCCGAGCTCTTCACATTGAGGCCCAAAGCACTGTCTAAAATCTTCTGCACAGCAATCACAAAGAATATCAAAATCGCCCAGACTTCTAACATCTGCGCTCTCAGGGATGTTTTCCTCACATCTCTCACATTTCACTGCTGGTATCTTATCGTTGCTCATTGTTAAGCTCTAAATTTGGGCTTTTAAGTGTAGCCTTCGGCTGTTCCCCTAAGACGTAGAAATATTTAAAACTGTGTTTTATCTCAACGTAGTTTCTCATTGAGAGCTCATTTCTCAGTTTTCTCAGGTGTAGACAGGTTTTAATAAAGTTTCTCAAGTTGAGAAACGTAGAATCATAATATTTGTTGAGCTCTTTCAAGTTATATTTCCAGAGCTCCTTGACTTTCTTTTTTGGGCTGATAAGTCTAATCAGTTTATAGCTCACTTCGTTTTATTTTTACAGATGTCACAAGGACAGCAATTAATATCTCCATTATCTAAATTTCTACCTACTACAGCGTAAAATGCTTCAGAGCCTATCTCAACTTCAGTTGGGCTCTCAATTCGGGCATCTTCATCGTAGCGTTCTTCTTTCGATAGAACGAGCTCACCGTTAGGGTATCTTTCGCGCTTTGGTCTACAATCTCTACACATCTCTTAACAACCTCTGCATAAGCACTTAAAACAAATACCTAAAGTAGCGTTTCGTGGTTCTGTTTTACAGCTCAAACAATATATTTTTCTGCGCATTTAATTGTTCTCCATTTGGCTCTCTCCGACCTTAACATACATACTTATTGGGTCTGGCGTTAAGCTCTTATATTCTGGCTCTTTAAAGAGCTCAATTAATTTCATCAATTGGCTCTCATTTATTTCTATTTCTGTGTTCATATCTATTTCCTTTTTCTTCTTATTAGTTTGTTATCCGTTCGGCTCTTATCACTGTCATATCTATTTATCCCACTAACAGGCCCAACACCTACATTCGGATTACTTTTTCGGGCTCTCTCAATCATCTCATTTATGAGCTTATCACCACCCATAGATAGATGTTCAAAAAATTGTTCTACAGCTTTGTTAACGTGCCATAATGTATCTGCAAAAGGTTCATCGAACCACCTCACAGAGAACTTCTTTAACATCTCAACGATGGGTTGGCTTTCGCTCTTATAACTTAATATGATATTACCTAACGTGTGTTTTTTGTGGTAGCTCATTAATGATGCTATATAGAGCGGATTATCTGGCATAATTGGGATGCATTCATTTTTAATGATACGCTCTTTCGGGGCATCCTCTTTGGGCTCTTTAGATGTTTTATCTTTGGGCTCAGTCACAGCATACCTCCATATAGCTAACCCTTGTCAGGTCATCAGCTCCGTTTCGTAGCCTACCTTCGGCTATGTCCTTCCACATTCTTCTGCGCTGTTGCCATTCATCCAACAGCTCTTCGTGAAGACGGGATTGCGCTCTTAAGTATCCAGATTTAACAGGGTTTGGAAATTCGGGCGGTAGCTCTATTCCCAGCTTGTCTGATAGCTCTTTTCTTTTCACATTCTGAGCTCTACAATATTCTACTTCCTGAGCTACGTTTAGATAGTTAGCTCTGTGGACAGTTTGAATATTAGCTAAAATGCGATTTTTATAAGCTATGTTTCTGCCATACCAATTGCGCCTATTGATTTTTATTTGAGGTTCCACCATATCCCATAAAGAGAGCCATTGTTCTTCTGACAATAGCTCTGATGGGGTTTCTGGAAAGAAGCTCAAAATTTGTCTTTTTTGCGTCTTATTTAGTTTTTCTTCAG
>Ga0098052_1002409_pt1 | contig 11323 bp, 17 predicted proteins | sample 15_taG_FD_81591 | JGI IMG/M metagenome (GOLD analysis project Ga0098052, IMG submission 81591) | Marine viral communities from the Subarctic Pacific Ocean - 15_ETSP_OMZ_AT15312 metaG | ecosystem: Environmental > Aquatic > Marine > Oceanic | place: Pacific Ocean | collected 2015-01-18 | reverse complement strand
TTCCTTAACAAATATTTTGTTAATTATCAAGAGTTAAGCGTAATCAATGGCAGAGAGTATGACAGCGTTATAATTAAAGATGTTAGTATGTTGAAAGACAAAACGGACGAAAACGGGGAAACTACTTACGGGTTATTATCTCTTATGAAAGACAGAAATATTGTAGTTAACGGGATATGGGACATAAAAGGCATTCCTTACGGGCAGAAACTAGAATACGAACAACAAGGAGAAGGAGAAACCCAAACAAGCGTTCCAAAATATACAGGAATCCCTTTATACAATTTTAACATAATCACTCATTTAAAGCATACACCTGACGAAGTAAAATTTAATGAAGAAGGTAACGAAATAAGCAGAACAAAAGTAACAAAATTTAAGCCTTTGCACCAGTTCGGTGGCTGGGGTTCGGTAATAGAATATTAGTTTTTAGTAAACAAATATTTATAAACTATATTCTCTATAATTTAATTACAGGAAACTTTTTTTCCTATTATTTGCAAATGGTAGAAATAATGTGCGTAAGCAAAGAACAAGAAAAAATATATAGCACGGACGAAGTTAAAAACATTTTTCAATCTACAAAAGATTTAAAACAAATTGATTCTTACGTAGAAAAAGCTTCAGATAGATTATATACAACTTGGGCTTCCGTTGACGGCAAAGATAAAGACGGTGAAAAAATTCCTATCGAACTAATTATTAAAAATCAAGAAACTTTTTTTTCTAGGGGTGCTCCTCTTCACGATTCGCACACGAATAAACCTATAGGGAAATCTATAGCGTATAAAGTAATGAACGAGCCAAAAACTGGAAAATTGGGAGTATTGTATCTTAATAAAGTGTTTCGTGATTATGTAACAGATAATAAAGCTTGGGACAAAATCAAAAAAGGCGAACACACAGGAAGTTCGGTGGGCGGTTTCGGAACTATAGGTTCAAAAGAATACGATTCAGATAGCAAAAGTATGATTGATGTTTATAATTCATTCGGTCAGTACGAAATATCTAGTTGTAAGAACCCGTCAAATCCGTTAGCTACAAACGGGACACACAGCGCTATCGCAAAACAATTTAAAATGGCAGAAGATAATAATATTGCTGAAATTATGAAAGAATTTAAAGATTCTGTTTCAACTTTTACAGACTCAATCGACGGTTTAAAAGAATCTATCGAAGTTAAAAAGGCTGAAAAAAAGCAAGAAGCAGAAGAAGTTCAAAAAAGCACTTTAGATTCGTTAGTTGAAGAAGTGGCTGAACTTAAAAAATCAGTAGAAAAACTTAACGAAGTAAAAAAGGAAGAAGCTAAAGTTGAAGAAGTTGAACCAGTTAAAAAGACTGAACAAGTTGACGAAGTAATTAAAATGGAAGCTCCAGCAACTAGTGTTCCAGTTGAAGATATTAAAGACATTAATAAAGAATATTCTGACAACATGGAAAAGTTCGAGAAAGGAGAAATATCTTTCGACGAAGTAGTTAAAAGCTACAGAGGTAACTAAATAAAATGAATACAGATTTTTGTGACATAAAACAAGTAATGAAATCCACTTACGGAGATTTTAAAGATGTAAAGAAGTCAGACGCACCTATCAGTTATGCAAGTGATACAGGTATGTTTAACGCGTTATTCGGTAGAATGGCGTTCACTCAATTCAATCAAGACGCAGTTCTTTGGAACTTGTTAGCTAAAAAAGGTTGGGTTAAATCAGGTTGGAGAATCAGAACAGCTAGAGGAGTGTCTTTAGGCGGTTTTGGTGTGACTGACGCTGGGAGTATCCCTGATACTGTAAAAAGTACTATAGTTGAAGTTGTGGCTAGCTTAAAACAAGTTGTGACTACTACTGAAATCGGAAACATTTCATTTAATTTAACTGGTGACGATGTTTATACTTTTGAAGAAGAAATGAAAAACCACGCACAAGACCACGTAAAATTGCTTAACTCTCAATTACACAGAGAATTGGACACTAAAGCTGGTACAGGGTTCGAGTCTATTGACAGAGTTTGTGCAAGTAACGGAGAAGTAACTGACCATAGCGTAACAGCTGGAGACGGTGACATTTACGGTTTAGATAGAGATTCTGCTACAACTTACGACGCGTACGTAGATTATAACGCTTCAGCTGATAGAGATGTTAGTATTACAATGGTTAGAAGTATGATTGAAACTATTGAAGCTAACTCTGGACAAAGACCTACTTTCTTATTAACAGGTTACGACCAAAGGCAAAATATTTTATCATTAATGGAATCACAAGTAAGATACACTGATAAAATCACTGTAGGAATTAACGGTATTAACACTGCTAACGGTTATTCTATGGGTTCAAGAATTGCAGAGTTTGACGGGTTACCAATTTTTGCTGACGCTCAAACAATTAAAGATACAGGTTCAAGAATTTACGCTTTAAACAGTGAAAACGTTTTCTTAGGAATTAAAATGCCTACAAAAGCGACTATGTCAATTACTGACCAAGATATGTTGAACAGAGGAACATTAACTAGAAAAGCTATGTACTTAACTGGTGGAGAATTAGTATGTACAATGTTTTCAGCTAATGGAAAATGTAGGGACCTTTTATAGTTAACTGAAAATAAAATGGCATTAGAAACAGTACAAAAACCTGAAAGGTACGGTGGTTATAGAATCACTATACCAAAACAAAAAGCTTACGTGACAACTCACGAGTTTATGGGAGATAAATTTATCTTTCATAAACACAACGGTTGTGTAGTTGGGAAAGGATTAAAACCGACATTTGACGCAATGGGTAAACAAATTACTAATTACGGGATTGACGAAGTTTTAAAACATTTCGAAGGGAAAGGATTCAAAATTACCGATTTAGATAAAAAAAAGACTGCACCTTTACCAAAAACTACAGTTAAACCAGAGGTAAAATAAAATGGCTTTCACAACAGAAAAAACAGAAATTATGAATGCAGAAGGAAGATTAAAAAAAGTTATTGCAACTTTTACCAATACTAGCGGTTCTACTGGTGGTGCTATCGTGACAGGACTAAACAAAGTTTTGCACGCAAACATTACACATACAGGGGCTACAGTTGTAGCTTCTGCTCCAGTTTACGCTGACGTTAGCGGTACTGTTACAATCAAAACAGTAGCAGACGCTGACGGAACTATCGAGTTTATTGGTGTATAATTTATTTATTTTTTTTGATTAATTTTATAAAGTTAGTTCATTATATTTCTATTATGACAGTTACAACAAGTCAAGTTCGTTCTAAGAGTGGTGCAACCACTGAACTTATAGACGACGCAGGAATACAGAATATTATAGATTTATCTATAAGCCAAGCTTACAACCATTTTAATTTTAAGAAAATCCCTACAGATACTATAGAGTTTGTAAGAAATTATGATATAAACAACATTAAACTAAAAAAAGGGAAATTAATGACTATCAAAGAAATTAACATTAACGGAACTGATAGGAATATTAACACTTTTACACATGATGAAGATTCTGGAAAAATACAACCAGATAGACGATATGATAGAACTTGGGTAACATTATTCCCTAGAAATAAGCCTATAAGAACAAAAGTAAAATATAGTTACGCTATGATGAAATCCACAGGCGACGCTACAGAGTCAACAGCTGACGTTATATTAGGCGATTCTGTAGATATTGCAGTAGAAGACGAATCAGATTTCGCAGAGAATGATTATGTTAGAATTCAAGGGTTTGACGGATTCAAAGAAGTAGCTAAAGTAACAGCTACAGACACAAACGAAATCACGTTAGACAAATTATATTATTCTCACGAAAAAGGGAGCGTTATCGAAAAGTTAGAAATCCCTGAAATATTGAATGATTATATATTGTTAGATTGCGCTTACCAAGTAGCTAATTATATTGTAGGAAATACTAGTAATTTACCAACAAGTTGGAGCCAAGAAGGAGAAAGTGCAACCGTAGGAGTAGCCTATACGCACTGGAGAGACTCTAGAGATTCATTTAAAGCAGAAAGAGATAATATAGAAAAAGACGTTTGGAGCTTAAAAGTGAGGTTGTTGTAATGGCAATTATAGATTTAAATTTATCTACATTCGGGCAAACAGTTAAACACGTTATCACTGGGAAAGATTTACTTATGAGTGGAGAAATTAATTTAACCAATCTTGACGGTGTTGGTGTAGACTTATTAGCGGTAATAACTAAGCACAGAAAAACTGATTCATCAGAAAAAGAGGGTAGAGTTGAAACTTTTCCTAGCGTTATTAAAGTCAAAGAAAATATTAACTTATCACAAGACGACCTTATTATAACTCAAAAAGAAGTTTTTATCGTAGGAGAAGTTAGTTTAAGGAACGACAATCAAACAGGTTCAGCAAGTGCCTTAAACGGTTACAAAAGAGCGGACTTAGAACTATATGACACATTATAAAAATGGTACAAATAAAAGATATTCCGCAGTTTTTGGAAGATGTTATGACCTTGTTTGGGTTTTTAATGAGTCAGAAAATCGCTGTAAGTCCGCTAACTCCTAGAGATACAACTAGAATGGCTAGAAGTTTCCCAGCCACTTACAAATATACTAACGGAAAACTTAATTGGACTACTCCTTACTATACAGAGTTTGTCAACAACGGGACTCAAAGAATGTACGCTAGAAGATTCATACAAAAGAATTTCCACCAATACGGGGAAGAGTTAATGAAACAAGCTTACAGAATCACGAACAAAAAATATAAATAAATTTATAAACATTATTCTCTAAAATATATTATGTTTATGTCTAAGTAGACTTAAAACATTTCCAAGTGGAACAAATGGCAACCTTAAACGAATTAAAGATTAGAGAAGAAATTTTAAACTTAATACGTAACAGCGATATTTTTAGCACTACTCTTAGAGGAGTAACTACAGTTGCTGACACATTGACAGCAACCGCAGGACAAACAGACTTTATTTTATCTAACGACGGAGTAAAAAACGTTAGAAGTTTAAAAATAAATGATGTTGTGAAAAAGATTTACACTGATTACGATATTAATATTGTAGAAGAAACTAAAACCGAAAGTAAAACAGTTAGTTTGGTAGTAGGAGCCAGCCTAGATGACGAGATTAAGATAGAATATGATTATAGTAGTACAGGAGACAATATTTATCCTGATTTCCCTGATGACGGATTAACTATTAAATCATTTCCTAGAATATATTTTGACATATTAAGCACGGCAAACACTAACAGAAGTGCTAACGATACTTTGCAACAGAAAAATTTGTTGTTTGAGTTCGGAGTAATATCTTTTAACAAAGAGATTAACAATTATGAATATCAGTTATACAGTTTAATTTTTGATAACAGAAAAAGTTTATTCTGGTTAAACTTATTACGTCCTAACGGGAGAAGTGCAAAAGAGCCATATAAAAAAGTAGGGAGTAATATGTTATTCAGTAAAATATTCACTTATAACGCTCCAACAGAATTTGAACGAGATTAAAATAAAAATGGAAAAGAAATATTATATATTAATTATAGCAGTAATATTAATTTTATTGCTTGTAACATACAGTGTATATAGCGCAGATGAGTCTTATAGGTTAGTTTGTGAAAACGCAAAAAGTATTAAAGAATATACAAGTTGCATAAAGTTAGATTATATCATTAACAGATAAAATGGAAGAATTAACTAAAGAAGAAATAGAAAAATTAAGTATATTAAGAAACTCTATGATGAGTCCTTACGTGGCTCAGGGGTGGGACATTAAAGCAGATTACCCAAAAGAAAGAAGAGTGGTCTTAAAAAGAAATAAAAAGTTTAGCGTAGGCTGGTTTATATTTGGATTAGTTATGTATATTTTGCCAGGACTTTTATATTTGTTATATTGGGCAATCACAAAAGAAGAGGATAAAACATTAATGTATTAAAATGACAGGAAACGTATCAAGAGTTTTGGATTCTATAATTATAGGAGAAGAAACCACAGCAGGAACAGAAGCAAGCAGCTATAACATCGATTTATTAGGTGATATTATTAATTGTTCGCTAAAAACAACAGAAAATAATCAGGTGTTAGGAGGGATTCAAGGAGGTTCAACAGGTGGGCATTTACCTAGTAAGATAGTTAACTTATCAGCTACACCAGTAGGGTCAGTAACTTTTCACCCGCACACTTTAGAATTTTATAAGTACGTTATATCAGACTTTACAAGTGATTCTAGTAGTTACACTATGAATAATAATAGCGCATTAATGCCAAAAAGTCTAAGTATTAAAGGTAATTATGACAACACCAAAGGAGTAAAATATTTAGGTTGTTATTTGAATAATGTTAGATTTTCTTTGGCAGATAATAATATAGTAAGTTATACAGCTGATATTGTAGCTTTATATTCGACTAACACTTCAGAAACTGTAGCATACACAGCACCAGCAGGAAGTCCTTTAACTTACGTTGGAGGTGTTTTCACTTTTGACGGTAATGAATGGGATTTACAAAGTTTTAATAATTCTTATAACTGCAAGTTTACTCAAAAGTTCGGTTTAAACACTAAAGCGTCAGGGAAAAAACGTTACCCTAGTTCAATTTATAGAGGTGGCAAAGCAGTTATCTCTTTTGACGGTGTTTGTAATATTGAAGACATTACCGACGAGTTACAATTGGCACAAGGAGGAACAGACGTTGCAGATTATAAGAATAATAGTTCTTTAATTATGACTATGGAAGATAACGACGGGGAAACTCACACAATTACTATCACAGGACAAATTAACGAGCCAGAAATCACTCAAACAGATTCAGAAGAAACTAATAAAACTATGACCTTTTCAGGGGTAGGAGTAGACTTTACAGTAGCAGGAACAAAATAAAAAATGAAAAATAAAAGAGTAATAGGAGAAGAATTGTTAAGATTTGTAGACGGTGAAGAAAAAACCGTGCAAATTCACGCGATAGGTAATTATTATGTTAACCAAGAACTGAAAAGATATAGAAGCACAGTTTTTGACAAAAAAGGTGGTATAAGTAAAGTAGACTTTGACGAGGCAGACTTTTATCTGTCTTTAGCTAAAATGTCTATAGGTAGCGAAATTACTATCGAAGAATTGAAAGATGTTGATAACATTGACTGGAAAAAGTTTTACGAAGAATATTTCACGCTTAATAAATCAAAAAAGCACAAATTGCCAGATACACAAGACTCAAAACAGGACAAAAAGTCGCAGGAATAGATGAAGGCATAATGGAAGCTATTAAGATAAAAAGTTACCTTGATAAAGGGGTAAGCCTTACCGAGCAAGGGTTTTCAGGGCTAGACCATCAAATGGTTTTAGTTTGGGACGAGTTAGATAAGAATGAGGCTATAATAAGAATGGAAAACGAAAATAAAAATAAAATGGGAGGTATGAGATAATGGCTAATGAAGACTGGACAATTAGTCTAGGTTATGACACTTCAGGAATCCAAGACGCGTTCGAGAGGCAAAACACTGGCGGAACTTCTTCAGGGGGACAAGGTGGAAACTTTGAAAACTCTATCGCTGGTGGATTCTCAAAAGGGTTAAAATTTGCCGGGATTATAGGAATATTAACACAATTAAAAGTCGTCACTGACTCGATAGCTTTTGTATTAGGAGGTTTAAGCGGGTTATTTAGTTACTTTGTAGTAAGTTTTATACAAAATGTTGTAAGTTTCTTTCAAGACCCAGTAAGAGGGTTATTAGATTTAGGGGTGTTTATTGTCAACAAAATTATAGACGGGTTAAATTTGGTGGTTATGGCGATTAACTCGTTAATACCTGGTACTGGTTCAGATATTTCTTTACTTCCTAATATAGATTCAGAGGCAGTATTAGAAGCATACGACGCGGCTAAAAATATGATTAAAGAAGCTATAGGAATGACAGAAGATACTTCAGGAGCTTTGAATGATGTAACAGTGAAAGTTGAAGGGTTAAAAACTAGTGCTGATGATATGGTAGACTCGTTGAACGGTGCTTTAGTTTACATTGCAAATGAAGCTAAAAGAGTAAGCAGAGACCCGTCAGCTGAAATATATAACACTGGGGGAACTACAGGAAGTAATTTCTTTAATTATATTGGAAATGTTAGCCGTGACCCTACAGTGGAAGCCAAAAGAAAAGGTGCTAACAAAATATTAAAATATCTAGGATAAAATGGCAGATTATATATACGTGCAAACAGAAAAGATTACTGCAGGGGTTGTAGACAAGTCAGGTTATCTTATTAATATTGCATTAACTAGCAATTTTGACTTTTCGGCTGGTGTAGACACTACAGATTTATCTATAGTTCAAACCACAGACAGGAGTCTTTTACCCATTTCAGGATTAAAAAAAGATTACGATTTTCAGTTTGAGTTGATAGATGAACAAGAAAACAAATGTTTTGAAGTTGACAATATTGGGAACTTGACTGGAGCTGGATGTATTACTACTAAAGACCAGTTAAAATTTTTATTAAAGAATGTGATAACTAACTCAGCAGTGTCAAGATATTTTATTTATTCAGAGTTTCTTGATGAAGAGATACAGGGGCACGTTACAGTGAGAGGCAGGGTTACAGGTGACGAGTTTTTTAACAAAATAACTTTTAACGCTAGTCTAAAATCAGGGGTGAACGCTTTAGCTTTATTTGCTTTGGGAATTTAAAATGGTAAAGATAATTAAAGACGCTACAGGAGACCAAGAAAACAGTCCTAGTAATAGCGTTATGATACAATCTTACGAATCTAACTTAGACATCCTTGAACTGTCTGGAGAATATAATTTAAATTTGTCTGATAATGACGAGTTCAATTATCAAGACCTTAACGGGACAACGGTTTTTTCTGGTTATATTAGACAGTCAGAAAACGGGGATAAAAGTATTTATACTGGGTATGATTACGGTATAGAATTGTCAGAAATTATTATTAGAAAAAACTTTGAAACTATGACAGCTCTTGAAATTATGGAAGATGTAGTAACTAATTATACTTCTTTAACTTGGGTAACTCCTACAGGAATAACCGATTCAGAAGAAATTAAATTATACCCGTCAAGAAACAGGCAAGCTAATCTTATAATGGACGCTATGCATAAGTTTTTGGGTACTACACATTATGTTGACAACTCTAAAAACTTTTCTGTAGAATACGAGGGACAAGAATTGAACGATAACGTTTTGACTGTTGGTAGTAATTGTAATACCACTGAAAGCGGTTGGGATACTGACTCTTTACAATTAGTTAAAAATTTGACTGTTACAGGAGACGTAAAACGTATTGAAGAAATTGAACAATTAACAGGCACAGGAAGTCAAACAGAGTTTATTTTGGCTAGTCCTTACACTGACATAAAGATAGAGTATCCAGCGGGTAGCGGAACTTATTTAACCCCACAAGTTGACGACATTACAAGCGGCGACTATGAGATATTAAGAGAAGTTAAAAAGATAGTGTTTACTAGTTTTACGCCTACTAACGGAACAAATTTTAATGTGTTTTATGTTTACGAGATTGAAACTAATTTCGAGATTAAAGAAGTAACTAATGCGGAAGCATTAACAGGAACTAATCCACATCATAAGTTCATTAATGTGCCTTACCTAAAAGAAGTTATAGACTGTAAAGATTACTCTACAAAGTACAAAACCAAATTTAAAAACCCTTTAAAAAATGTAAAATTATTGGTTAACGTTCTTGACGCAAAAATGTATCGAGCTAACCAAACAGTTAGAATAGTCGATAATACTCACTTGGTTAACGGAAGTTTTATTGACGACATTTTCATAATCAAAGAATTAAAAAGGAATTTCGGCTCTGGCGGATATTTTTTGGAGTTAAGTTGTGGAGATAGTGAACAGTTTATTTATGACAGGACAACAGAAATAAGCCAAAGAATAGACGAGTTTAACGAAACTCACCCGACAGCAGACATATTTAACGTAGGTATAAGCACTCTTGAAGATAACGGGTTACAGATAGAATATGAAACAAAAGTAACATTGTATAAAGGGACTTTACCTAGTAATGTCTTAGTTTCTGATGTTGCAAGTAGACATTCAACTAATGAAGCAGATTATCCAAGTAGTGACGATTATGTTAGTATTAACGAAGCGGATTATAAAGCTTTATTCACAGAGGTAACAGACTAAATGGTAGTAATAATAACAGAACTAGAAGCGGCAAAACAGTACGCTTACAACAGATTCAATACAGAGATAACAGGAATGAAAGTGGGGGACGATGACACTGCTCCTACTGTTTCAGATACTGACATAGGAAACGAGATAGCCACATCAAGTTTGCAAGGGAAAGACGTTTCAGTTGCAGATGAAATTACTTTTACTACAAAGTATGGAATAACAAATTTTGTAGGTGACACAATTAAAGAAGTAGTTTTAACTGATTCTAGCGGAATCAAAACTAGAAATCTTACAATCCAAGAAACAAAAGGAGCTGACGAAATATTTTGGGTAGATGTAAGAGTAAAATTTTCAGCAAAAAACGTATAAAATGGTAACATTATTATTAGACAAATTTAAAGGAGGAGTTAATTTTGAGGATAGAGGAGATAAAACCCATATCTCAGAAGAAGAATCCCAAACATGGGGAGGAATATTAGACGTTGCAGGAGCTAGTGCAGCACAAAACGCTTACCAAGCATTGCAAGCTAATAACGTTTTCGATAATAAGGATTTTTTAGCCGCTGACGAGTTCACAGATTCTAACGGAACTAATAACACTGTTAATACTGGAAGCACAACGGCTAATTATGATTCTACTGGTGACTTGTATGAGTTAGTTAATAATGCTGTAGATGCAGATGCGGATGCAACTAATGACAACACTGTAAATTCTAGTAATGTATCTTATTCTGTAGTTTTTTCTCAACAGGGTATTATTTCAGAGGTAAAAACAGGTGGACAAGGGTCTTTGTCAGGGAATTATAATTATACAATCAACATCAAAAATCCAAGCTCTACAATTATAGCTACAAAGACAGTAGATAAAGGTAATATAAACTCTTTCAATGATACAATCACTTTTGAATTAAGTGACTACAGTGAAGTTATAACTGCAGGCACATACACAGTAGAACAAATAGTCAATGGAGGAGATAGGTATTATAGAAGAACTGGGTACAGTACAACGCAAACGCCTTTCAGTATATCAAGTCAAACAGTTTTTTGTGCTGGTGCTAGTGTAGCACCTTTAAGCTTTGTGGGCTTAGATTATGATTCATCTGCATTAGTAATTTGTGATTCAGGGATAAAAACATTAGACGGTACAGAAAAAACTATTTGTGTGTACGCAGATAAAACAGCTCCTACAAACACAACATTAAC
>Ga0098052_1002404_pt1 | contig 11336 bp, 4 predicted proteins | sample 15_taG_FD_81591 | JGI IMG/M metagenome (GOLD analysis project Ga0098052, IMG submission 81591) | Marine viral communities from the Subarctic Pacific Ocean - 15_ETSP_OMZ_AT15312 metaG | ecosystem: Environmental > Aquatic > Marine > Oceanic | place: Pacific Ocean | collected 2015-01-18 | reverse complement strand
CTGCTGGCTTTTTCTTAGCTGCTGGCTTTTTCTTAGCTGCTGGCTTTTTCTTAGCTGCTGGCTTTTTAGTTGCTCTTTTCTTATATTTTCTCTTAGGTTTTGGCGTTTCCGCTTTAACCTCGACAGCAACTTCAACTGGTTCTTCAACTTTAGTAGTGTCTTCAACAACAACTTCCATTTCTATTTCTTGTGGTGCTGAACCCCATCTGTTTCGTATCCAATTTAAAATACCCATAATTTAATATTTACTTTTTCATATATATCACCAAAATATAGCTCCCTCCACTTAAAACCCACAAAAAACGAGAAAAAGGTGGTTTTTTTATATATAGATATATGAAATTAAGATATGATACTAAAACCGAAGAGCTAGTAGTTAGCGAATCAACACGAATTGAATACCATCAATTAGAACTTTGGCTAACAAGACACGTCAAAGGATATAGATATATGCCTGCATTTAAGATGGGTGTATGGAATGGTAAGAAGTCTTATTTTCGTGATGGGAAAATTAATTTAGGACTTTGGAAAGAATGTGTTAAAGGTTGTCAAGAAATTGGACTACCATTTATATTGGAAAATAAAGATGAATTTCCATTAAATAGGGATGTAACTTATGAGGATGTTGAGAATTTCTGTAAAGAATTTTTCAAGACACATAAAGTTAAAGATAAGACGGGCGAATGGGTTTCATTTATGCCTTATGAGCACCAAATTGATGCCGCTTATAAGATATTAAGAAATCGATATTGTATGGCTGAAGTTGCTACTTCTGGTGGTAAATCACTTATTATATCCATTGTCATGTTTTATACTTTAAAATATATAGATCCAAATGCGAAATTTCTTTTAATTGTACCATCAATTACACTTGTAACTCAGTTCTATGATAATATCATAGAATATAATATGGGTATTAATAATCTTAAAGATTATAGAGATAAAGTAATAGATGCTATTTTAGACAACGGACACGCTCCTATGAATTTAAGAGTAGAAGAAGTTATGTCTGACAGACCAAGAAAACATTCGGGAACAGATAATGCTAATATTTATATTGGAACATATCAATCACTTGAAAAATGGCCCAAAGAATTCTTTCAACAATTTCATACAGTAGCTTGTGATGAAGCACACGGTGCTAAAGCTAAAACAGTTACAACAATTTTAAAAAGAACATTCACACATGCACATTGTCGATTTGGAGTATCAGGTACTTTCCCAGTAGATGATAGTTGTGAAATATTAAATATACAATCGGTATTAGGTCCAAAAATTACTGAAGTTTCCGCTGATCAATTGAAAAAGAAAGGTATTATCACCCCAATGGAAGTAAAAGTATTAGTTATGAATCACAATGATAAAGAATTCAGTGATAGAATTGATGGAATCAGGCGTGGTGGTATGGGGAAAGAAGCACATATTTTAGAGAAAGATTATATACACGTTTCTGGAAAGAGAATGGATATAATAACTAAAATTGTTAAGAAATGTGAAAGTAACACATTATTGCTTTTCCATAGTATTGAATATGGAACTAAATTACATAACACTTTGAAAGAAGCATTGCCTGATAAAGAATTCTTCTATATCGATGGACAAGTACGTAATAAAGAACGTGAACAAATAAAGAAAGAAATGGAGAAAACTGATGATGGTGTTAAAATACTAGTAGCATCTTACGGAACATTATCAACAGGAGTTTCTATTAATGCAATTTTTAATATTATTTTTGCAGATTCATTTAAATCTGAACAAATTATTATACAATCAATTGGTAGAGCTTTGAGATTACATGATGAAAAGAAAAGGGCATTAATATTTGACCTTGTTGATACTTTTGAATCAGGTGGAACCAATATTCTATATCGACACTTTAAAGAAAGAGAGAAATTTTATCTGAAAAGAAACTATCCTTATAAAGTAACGAATATTGATTTAATTACCTAATACTAAGCAAACTCATCAAATTCAGATTGTTTGCAAAGTGTGTATGTGAATTTCTTTTTACCACCTTCATCCACTTGTTTTTCACATAATTTCATAAATTGTTTAAATTGTGAATTAACTTTGAATACTTGACAACCATGTGACCAATTATAAACATTATGTCCTTGTACTTTACCAGAACGGTGTATATTAATTCCAAATCCACCTGTTTCAGTAGGCGCGGTAAAGTTATATCTATCAGGAGTGTTATTTCTATGAACAGTTGATGTTGCGTATTTCAAACACTTATGATCTTTTCTACTTTTGTGATAACCAATAGCATAAGTATCAATATATTGACCTAATTGTAGAATAGCTCTCCTATTTGCAATCTTTTTAGTACCCTTTTCAAACCCAGGAACAACAGTACATTGGTATTTTTTATGTATCCATTCATTATCACCATTAAGATAAAATACGTGTACATCATCGTCAAATTTATTAGTAACAGTTCCATCATCCTTCTTAGGATTTCGCATACCAACGATATTTAACTTATATGGTTCCTCATAAACAACATATTGTTTTCCTGACTTTGATTTTTTAGATTTCATAAATCTAATTAGCTTATCAACAATTTTATTAGATTTTGGATCTGATTTATCTTCTTCCTCTATTGTATTATCCTCATCAGGTAAAGCATCATCTGGCGTTCCATCTGATTCAGGTGGAACATATGATGGATCATCTTCTTTATCTTCATCGATTATACCCTCACTTGGTTCATAATCATCATCTACAAACTCAATAGGATTTTCATGCACTGTGGATTTCCACTTATCACCTACTTGTTTAGCATTTTCTCTATCTTCAGATTTGACAGTACTAACTTGATTATTATCAACAATTTTAACATGATGTGATAAGAAAACAGGGTCTCGTAAAGCTTTATATTGTTGTAATATTGTTATAAAACCAGGATTTGGCACAACAGGTGCCCCCATATTACCTAAAAATGGACCACCAAAAGTTCCTAATAAATGATCAGCAAATTGATCAAACCAATCCATCCAATGATTACCCAAAATGGCTTGTTGACCTGCCGTTTCATCTCCTAAGTTTAGAAGTTTGAAATTATCTTTCAAATTTAGATTAATACTTTCATCTTTGATATTAAGATTATTATATTTATGATCTATCTTTAAACCTTCACTATCATTAACATAAATTTGTGTTTTGTGGTCAAAAATCAAAGATTTCATAGAAATATAATCCTCTTTAGAAATTTTTTCTAATTTCTTTTCCAGATTAATATTATAATGTTCAGCAAAAATATATTCTGGTTTATAAATATTACCAGAATCAAAAACAACCGTTAATATTTTTCCTTTCTCAGGAACATTTGATTCATTACCGTTCATATCTTTCCATGGACTAGCCCAAGGTATGTCCTCAACTTCAATTTCATCAAATATATCAATAACTCTAATTCGACATCTTCCGAGCCTTTTAGGATCATCATTATCTTCTACAATTCCAATATAAGTTTTTGAATTATCAATCTGCATGAATTATATATCAATATTATAGCAATCCACCTAACGCATCTCCGCCAAAATCTCTTAAAGAATTTTGAACATCAAAGAAAAAGCTACCAGCTCCTGTGTTTCTTGAATCATAAACATTTCTCGGAGCAGACATTTGACTTGTTAAGCCGAAACTTTCCCTGACTTTGCTCAAAGAATTATTTAATAACGCAAATCGTGAATTTAATTGCCTTTGTGCTTCCCTTAAAGCAGATGTTTTAATATTCTCCAGAAATTTTTGCCCAGACCCTTGTGTGTCTTTACCTGTAGCATCACTTATTTCTGGTGGTGTTTGTCTGCCATATAAATTTTTAATCTTATCCTTTTCCTCTTGTCGCATACCATCAATACCATCTTCATTAACCGAGGATGTATTAACCGCACCATTCTCACGAATATTTTTAAATGTTGTACTAGCACCTGGTTGTCTTGAGAAATTAGTTGAAGGAATTGTACGACCTTTTTGTGTACCATCTAATAATCCATCAGGATCATATCTATCATTTGCAATAAAAGCATATTTATCCTGTGAAGGATTAAAACGCTCAAATATCATATTACTATATTTGAAATCAAATTCAATATCATAAGTACTTGTTGGGCTTAAACTACTAGCCATATCAATTTCATTCCCGTGTGTGGGTTTTTCAAAAAAGAATTGACATTCATATAAATGATAAACATATCGTGATATATTTGCTTTTAAAACTTCAATGCCACCATCTCCCCCCGAAGCCGCCTTCTTAACTGCTGCCAAATTTCGCAGCTCGGAGACAATTATTTTACAATCAAATCTTAATGCATTTTCAGGAATTAAGCTTTTACCATTTAATCGACTCCAATATAAACTTTTATATAAAGAATAAAGTGTTCCCAAATTTAGTGTTGTATCTTCAAAAAATGTAACACCGATTTTATCTTTTCGATAATCTACGAATGGTTTGTGTGTATCTGGAGCATTTCTATCATTTAGAGCATGTAATCCTGTTAATTTATTAATATAGAACTTTTTATCTTTTGCATCAGTCTCGAATAGAAAACTATCAGCATCATCAACTCCAGGTAAATCACCCGCAATTCTAAAATATCTTTTTAATTCCTTTTTAAACTCAATAATAATATCTTTCTTCTCACTGACTTCAGAGTAATTAGCGTTATCAATAGTTCCCATAAAATCTTCAACTGTTCCATTTAACAATGGAGACGAAGACGCATTTAACTCTATTTCAAATCCAAAATAAACAGGATCTTCATTATCGTGTGATGAAATATATTCACCATCTTTATAATTATCAAATTTTGCTTTCTTAGAATCAACACCCTGAGAACCAACAAAATCTGTACTAGCATCTTGAAAAGTTCCAGGATTATCCAATCTGTGTTTAAAATCAAACATTCTTTTATCACCCATATGAAACATATCAGTTCTATTACCAAGATTAGTCTCCCAAGTTGTTCTTAATTCAGTATCTCCCGCAGCTATTTTTATTTTAAATTCTGGATCATTACCTGCCCATCCTGGACTAACTGTTCGATAATATTGTAAAGGAGTAAAACCTGGAGATTGTGGTCTATCATAATCCTTACCCGAATATCCTTCATTTTCATGTAGTCCATTTATAGGTGCTGGTCCTTCTATAGGAACAGTTGGTGTGAGTAAAAATCCACCTGCAACACCAGATGATCTAGTATTAACATAAGGCGTGTTTAAAAATTCTTTATATTGTGCGGGTGGTAAGAAACCAGCTCTAGACGACTGATGCTCATCCCCTGTGATTACTTGCCCAAACGGATTATAATCAAATGAAGAGGGCCAAGGATTGCCTTCTGGTGGTTTAACACCACCACCTTCAACAGGATTACCCATGGCTTCACCTAAACTATTAGTAGCATCATTAAAAAAACCAGTTATTCCATTGCCGTTCATTTATTATATATAAATGTAGCAAATGTTCACAGTTCAAAATTAACAAAACATTACTTAATATATATGCCATGGTTAAATCATACATAGAGTTTATAAACGAATCTGCTGAAGAAAAAAAGGTCATATACACACCTAAGAACATGATTGAAGAAATATGCATCTCAATGGTGCTTCTCAATAATGAATTTCTTGATAATATCTTAGATAGAGGTTTAAAAGCTAGATATTCTGAAAATTCACAAGTATTTTTAACAGATTTGAAAAATCTTCTATTATCAAAGAATAGATTTAAATTAGGAAGAATTTTTGAAGGGGATTGTATTGAAGACCAAGATATATCAAAAATTAATCAAATATTTGACTCACTTGAATTCGATATTGAAAAAGATTGGGATAAATTAGTAAGTTCTAGAACAACCGCGAGAGCAATTATTGACAAATTAGACCCAGAGCAAAAACTATATTCTGAAAGAATAAAAAACATTTACTGGTTAGGTCCTAATAAGGATGCAGAATATGGAGAAGATATTATCATAGAAGATGATAATGGTAAACAATATTCATTATATCTTAATAAAAGTTTGACGTTATCAAAATCTGGTTCTTTTAATACATTCGCAGATGAATTTATTGGAATTGGTATGGAACAAATGTTCAGTCCAGATTATCAAAGACGATGGGACAAACTAGTACAAGAATGGATAAGAATTACATATGAATCTTCACATAAGAATATTCAAAAGCATATTGAGAAATTTATTGACGTTAAAAGAATAGAATCTATTGGCTATTTCAATTATTTTGATATTAGACACAGAGATCCACAGTTTAAATACTTAGGAGAATATATTGAAGAATTAGATAAAAATATATTGAAATTTTCAGACCTATTAAATGGTATTTGGAAAGATAAAGATGCACATTTCTTAGATTCAGAAAGAGCCGTAAGAGATTGGACAGAATCAAAGATAATTATTTTAAATTCTAAAATACTTGAACATTTATTTACAACATTCCTACTTCAGAATAAATCTGATGAAATTGAGAAACAAGATGATGGTTTTAAAAAGGCATTAGGATCAGTTAAAATGAAGTTAGTTAAAGTACTTATTGAGAAAATGGGATGTTTAGAAAGAGATGTATTTTATGTTGGTAAAAAAGGAGCACATTTTCATAAAATACCTTCAAGAACAACATTTAGGGAAATGTATGACCAAATGGATATATTATTTGATTACCACGTTAAATTCCAATATAATGATGATGAGGAAGAAAAGAATGATTTTAATATGAAATTAAAATTAAACCATCAAGATGATGAATTATTAACAATGGATATTATTGTTAAGTTCAGTAGTGGTGAATTTTCTAATAAATTATCTGCGAAATATAAATTTGATATTCCAGAAAATTTCAATTATAAACTCAGCCAAATTGGAGAAATGCGAGAAGAACCATCTGATGAAGAAGAATATGGCCCAGATGATTATATGGAAGAGCCAACAACACAAGCTCCAACAGAACCAATAGGTCAAGAACCTACCGAAGATTACCCAGACACAGAATTATAGAATATATAACCAAAATATTCTTAATTTAAATGGCTGTCTTACCAGTAATACCATTATATCCAAATACATCATTTACAACATACAATGTTTCATTAGGAATACCAGGTCCGAAATTATATGACATTCCAGTAGCAGGGAAATATGCCGAGAAGGCAAAATTCCCAAACACTAAAAGTTCAGTTCTTCTTCCAGATGTTGATTATATCAAAAAGTTTGCACAATATGATTTAGGAATAGCCGATGCCATATTAGGAGCGGCAAAGGTTGATACTTTATCAAAAAGCACAGATGTTGGTGTGAATGATAAATTTGGTAAAAATTTCGATTTTGCATCTCAAGGCGGAATGGGGTTAAAATCACTAGAAAAAACAATTATATCATCAATATTTGAATCTCAAAAGCCATATTTTGTTATAGCACAAATGGCTATTGAAGCATTAGTTTCAATTGAAGATATTATGGCAAGAACCGCACCATTAATCGGTGCTGGATTAAATCCACCAATGGCTTTAGCCATTAAGTCTAGAAAACCTACGGGTAATGGACCAACGGAAGATAATCCATTAGGGTTGGGTAAGTATGGATCACCACCAGCAATAGGATATAAAGGTGGTGAAGAAATTCGAGGAAAAATAAACGAGTTTAGAAACGTAGCAAAAGATGGTTTAAACATAGACGAAAATGGAAATGTTACAGAACCGCCAAAACTAAGTCCTTTTAGCCCACCAAACCTTATAGATTATGAATATGATTATGTTACTGTTTCTGTCGCATATTCAACAGGTAATTTAAATAATAATATTGAATATGATTATCAATATATTGATATAGTTGAAGATTATCCTAAAAATGATATTCCTTTAAAAGAACCAGAAATTGAAGAAGATATAAAACCAGATAGGATTATCTTGGGAATTTTTAATTCTGATGGTGTGCCTATCAACCCAAAAGAAAACATAGAATACTTTGATGTTAATGGAAACAATGATTTGATTAGATCTCAATCTATTTTTGAAAAAGCTAATTGGATTTATCAATCCGATAAATGGCTTTTTGATAAATCAGTTGATTTTAACAATAAATATACATGGGAAATTCTTGACAAAGAACAATTTCACTGGAAACGATATAGCGAGATTAAAATACAAAATGAAAGTCCTGGTAATGGGTGGACAAGATTAAAATGGAAAGACATATTAAATTTTTCAAACCCTGAGAATGGGTATTTAGAATACAAAAAAGAGGATTATGTTATTTCACCAACTGAAGTAGATATGAGAGATTATAGCAGGTATTATGAATCTGTTACCGATACTGAGATGGAAAACCAACAAATAGATCCAGCAAAAAGACCCGAAATAAAAAAGGAAGTTGAAAAAATATATGATGATGAAAAACTAAAAGAGACATTACAAAATCTTCTCAAGTTCGCACATATGAAACTTGTATATTACAATGGTATTGAAGCAGCGGACTGGACAACCTATGAAAATACAAATGTGCCAACTGAAACCTTTGATGATCCACTTAGAAAGATATTTAAACCAATGTTGTTTAGAATTCCATCTCCTTCTACACAAATTTACAATCAAAACACGGGTCAATTTGACGTAATAAGTGGTGGAGAAAAAAATGTTTGGATAGATCCTGAAACACATTACGATTATAAAGTAATACGTGTCGATTCTGTTAGGCGAGTAGATTATAAATCTGATGCGAAAATTAAGAATTCATACATTCAGAAATTTGTTAAAAACTTAATAGAATTTAATGTGGTTGATAATAATTCAAATATTGATTTCAATATAGAAATCAAAAAGAATGGTTCAGTAGATGATGTTGTTAATAATACATCTCAATATACTTTAGCCAATTGGGATTTTGATAATAATACCAAAACTAACAATTCATATAATTTTAAAGTGTGGTTAGATAAACCATCTAAGAGATATAATAAAACGATAAAGTATGGTTATAAATCAGATAATTATCCAGGCAACAGAAATAATGATAATAGGGTTAATAATATTTATAACAAACAGGATAAAATTTCTGAAGAAACATCTTATATGATAACTAAATCAGGTAGTAATTTTAAATATAATAAAGCTATTTTTAAATATTTTGTTGATACAAAAATCAATAAAGACAATGCGGACGCTGCTGAAGCATTATTAATAGAAGCTGGTCTATGGTCAATTATAAATCCTGTGTTATCAGCGCAGAAAATAAATCAAGCTAATATATTAATCGCACAAGGTTCTAGTATAACTAAAAACACATACACAGAAATAATACCATTAAGTGCTGGAACATATTTCTTACCAGATGGTTTAGAAATAGAAATTGATTCAAATTCAAATATTAAAAAATGGATACTTTATAATAATGAGATTGATATCAATACTGAAGTTGATGGTGATAAAATTTTACCAGAATTTTTTAAGAAGAAAAAATTTGATATAAAATTAGATAATATGGGCACTAATAAAATGAATATTAATACATATATAGAACTTGATACTGAAGGAATATCAAAATTTAAAGCACAATTGAGTGAAAATAATATAATTCCAAGTGTTACTATATCAAATGATTCATTAGCGACTAATGAACTATTCTCGAAAGGTAAATATGGAGCTGGATGGGCAGCAGGTACTACAAAAGATAATGATGGTAATGTGGTTGGAACAATTGAAGAAAATCCACAAAAAGTCGGATACTCAAGAAGAGGACAATTGACCGAATTAGATACTGAAACTTATTTCATAATAGAAGGTGTTAAGAAAACAACAAATACTACTGGAAGCCCAGCTGGCGGTAGTAGCGAAGAAGGTGATGACGGTAATGGGTTTTATTTCTTACCTGATGCTTTGGGCATCATACCAGTTGTTATAAAACTAGCAGTTAGTATATTTAGTGAATTAATTCCAGGAATAATAAATCTCATATCATTAATATCCAATCCTATGAAATTCATAACAGATATTATAACATTTAAAATCAAAGATCCTAAATCAGGATTTACAATATTTTCAGATAAATCTTTGGCTCTATTGGCACAGCTCCCTCTACTTGGGAACAATTTTAAAGCAATAAGTGGAGCGGTTGCAGGTTCTAACCTAAGCAATTATATTTTTGTCAAACCAGATGGAGATTATAAATTCTTATTAGATGGACCAGCAGTTATAGATTTTTTCTCACTTGTATTTGGAATAAATGTAGCTCTTAGCGATAGAGTTCCTATAACTCCAATATTCGGAGAAATACCTAAAACAGATAACTTAGCTGAGTTTTTAAAAAATCAAAAAAGTGATACAATAACAAATGATAGTGAATTTTCAGAGAATGAAAAATCAATTACTGATAATAAAGAGCCTGTTGATCCTTTGGTTGGTGGGAATAATGAATCAATACCAAATTCTGTAGTTTCTCAAATTGGTAAATTAAAATCATATGAAGAAATTTATATAACATATCCTGATGGTAAAAAAGAAGGTATTAATTATGACTATATCTATGTAAATGAAGAAATAACTATTTTAATTGAGGATGCGAAAAAATTAAAAGAAGGTAGTGTCGAGGATATGAAATTGGCAACACAGAAATTACAGAAAGCAATGGATTTAGAAAGAGATAAAGGAGTTGTTCGTGATAACGGAGATGTGGTTGATTTTGATGAAAGTAAAGTTAACCAACCATTATTAAAAATGTTACAAGATGAAATATCATCAATAATGGAAATTGTTGGAATAGCTGATCAGCCAATATTTAAAATGATATTAGGCGTTGTAACTACACCTTTAAAAGTAGTTCTAGGTATAATTAAAGAATTGATGGACATCTTCAAAAAGTTTTTAAATCCAATGACATTGGCATCAGCACTTGCTGAATTTTTATCATTTCAATGGATTATGAAGTTTTTTGATCCAATGAAATTGTTAGCATTAGCGGGCATAGCATTTAGTCCACAAAAAGCTGCTGAATGGTGTTTAGCAGTAAATACTAAAAACCCATTATATGGATTGATACCTAATGCACCAGAATATCTAATACCTGATGATTTCCCAATTGCGGATTTAAATCAATTTTTAAGTGTTACATTTACCGCTACACTACCAATATATACAGCAAAGCAGTATAGAGATATGTGTTTGAAACCTTTTAGGCTTTTCTCACCATTTATATGTTTAATTGAACAATTAATTAATTCGTTCATAATGCTTGTCTGGGCTGTTATGGGAATTGCAGCAATAATACCACCACCATTTATAAAAATATGCCAAAAATTAAATGAAAATTTATCACCAGAAGATGCAAGTG
>Ga0098052_1002399_pt1 | contig 11359 bp, 12 predicted proteins | sample 15_taG_FD_81591 | JGI IMG/M metagenome (GOLD analysis project Ga0098052, IMG submission 81591) | Marine viral communities from the Subarctic Pacific Ocean - 15_ETSP_OMZ_AT15312 metaG | ecosystem: Environmental > Aquatic > Marine > Oceanic | place: Pacific Ocean | collected 2015-01-18 | reverse complement strand
CTTTAAACTCCCTATCTTCAAGTTGTTCACGAGTACATCCAATAAGTAGGCAAACAATCTCTTTTAATTTGCCTGCGAACTTCTTTACTTTATAGCTGGTTACAGCTTGTATCCTTTCTGTTAGTAAATAATCTACAATTTCTCCATCAGTTATATTATCTGAAGTTAGACCTTGTATCATCTTACCAACAGTATCCTTTCCACTATTTATTTCTCCGCTTATTCCAATGATCATCTCTTCGTATTTTAAACTGTTTCTTTATAAAAATTCTTGTATTTAAAGGTTTCTTCTTCTACATTGAGAAGTTCTTCAAGTTCTGCTGTTTCAAAATCAATGTCTTTTAATCCAAACTTGGAAATTAACTCCTGTTTTCTTCTAACAGTTCTTGCAAGTACATGATAAGCACTTAGAAAAGAACCATCAGTTTTTCTGAAAGCCTTTTCTAAAAAGATACTACTATACATTTTTGAATACTTTGAAGCTACAAAATTATTGTAAGCTCTTGCATCTTCAATATTGAATACCACCATATACAAATTTTGATCAATTTCCCCAATAGGAAAATCATCAATATACGTCCTCACATTTCTACAAAAGTCCAGAACACTTTGATACTTACTTGGTAAATTTAGTAACAGGTATATTAACTGGGTTTCTTCATACTTTTTTTTAGTGTCCTGATCTAAAAAGACATTTTGTAGAAAACCTTTAGTGTCAAGATGTTTTAGCATCTCTCGTTGATCTTTAGTACAATTCATGAAGAAAGCTGGATAAAGATATTTATACGTTTTCGTCATATTATTTGTATTTTAGGTATTTTAAAGTTAACATTATCACGAAGTAACCAAATAAGCCTGTAGTTCAAGATGAAATTTTCATCATCATTATATAATGATCTCACAGCATCAGGATAAGATCTCAAAAGAGATGTTTCAAGATACTTACGAGCTTTTACAGGACCATATCCAGTTATTCCGGGAATATTATCAACAGTGTCACCAGTTATAACCTGTGACCATAAATTTGAATACGCCTCTCTTTCCGTAACATAAGAAGTTTTGTGATCACGTATATTGTAATGATTTCCTGTTACTTGTTTCAAATCCTTATCTGTACTACAAATTGTAGTATTACTAAGTTTTGTTTGACAAATAGCAAGTGCATCATCCGCCTCTATACCATGTACTTCACAACTTTTCCAACGAACTTTCATATGTTCACGTATCTCTTTGTGATAGACTGGCTTATTACCAGTTCTGTTTGCTTTATATTCAGGGAAAATCCTACAACGGTAGTTATTCTCTCCTGTAAGAAAAGCAATGTATTTTCTACTTTGACAACCTGTGATAATAGTTTTCATCCATTTATCAACCTTATTTTTCAGTTCATCAACTTCCATACCAGTCTTCATACCTGCATAACAAGCAGAATATGGTATGATATCTGCATCAATCAGTGACACCATTTATCTTTCTTAAAAGGTTATAAAAGTCTTCAACTCTAAGAGTTGCATATTCACCAACTACTCTGAACCTTGTTTTGGTTTTGAGTGTTTTACGATGGAACACAATGGGAATACCAAAATCTTTTGGCAATTCTTCTATAAGACTATGATAATCTGGGTTTTTCTGGGTGCATTTACATTGTACACTAAATTCAAATAATCCATTTTTATATTCATCTTTGTTCATTAAGTCAATACCCTTATCATCTCTTGATTTGGATTCAGAGCGTGTAGTTACCACAAACGGGTAACTACACTCTCTAAAACCTCTTGCGGAATCTCTTTCCCAACCATGCCCTGCATTCCTATTCCGACTTCCACTCACCTTACAAAGCTTCTACTTCAGCGACTTCTGTTTCTTGTGCTTCACTTAAAGTACCAAAGTATTCAATGATCTCTTCACGTTCTTTTTTCCATTGCTCATCTGTTTTGGAAGCATATTCACTACTGTGATACAAGCTACCATTAACACCAGAGAACTCATCAAGTACAAAGTATTGGATAACCCTAATAGCGCCATCTCCTTCATGAGAAGCACATGGAATTGCACCAATGTGTGCAGGATCTACAAGACAGTTATGTGTTGCTGTACCATGTTGTTGATAACCACGTATGTAGTTAAGACCACCAAGATGTAAACCTTTTACACAAGCGTGATGATTATCTGTATTTACATTATCCCATGAAGGAAGTCTGTGAACACATCCTACCCTGATAAAGTGTTGAGGATCTTCAAATCCCTTGTCACCTTCACAATAGAAAGCATCTCCCCCTGTTCCCATCATAGTAGGTTGAAAGAGCCTATCTTCATTGGTAGGTTCACTTACCAGTTTTTTAACACCAGTATCCTCATCATACTCATACTCATAACGGTTAATTGTTTCACCAGTTTCAGTATCAAACTTGGTATTAATCTCCGTAGAAACTTTAAAAGTTCTAATAAGACCCTCTTTAGTAACACTCACTTGTCCTATTGTTGCCAGTTCTTGTGCAAGTTCATTGGTATATCCGTCTTCCACCAACGATGCTACCTTCTCCGGAGAGACATAAATAGAGTTAATGTAGGTGAAAAACCTTTCAGAGAAATCTCTTTGGTAAGCTTTATTAGCTTTCCGGAGTATTGGATTTCTCAACCACCTTGTCCAAAGCTTAATAAGAGGATCAGTATTGATATCCTTATCAAGGCTTTCTGTGATGCTGTCTACCAATGTTTGTGGCATTGCAATGCTACTAATCTGATCACCAGTCTTAAGATAGAAATGTCCTTGAGATACAAATATCTCTGGACATTCTGTCTCAATGTACTGCTTATCAGTAATAACTGTTAAGGCTTCAAAATCACTAATAATTTCATTGAGTTGTTCAATGGAGTCTGCTTCTTCAGCCGCTTGCTGAAGGGCAACCATTGCATTCCAGGTATCCACATCAAAGGGAATACCAAACTGTGAGTTGTTGTAGGAACCAGTAATACTGTTTCCTGTTCTGTTTAGTGTAATCATCATATTTGTATGGTGTTTAAATTCTTCAGTTGTAAATATTCTGCAACTGCATTTTCACGTTCTGTTGTGTTGTCACAACATATTAAATGACCAACTTGGTCGTAAAAGCTTTTCAATGCTTCAAAGGTATTAATGAAATCTTCATCATAAATTCTTACTCCTGCAATTTCATCATCTGCACCTAACTCTACAAGCTTACTGCTGATATCTTCATTATTAGTAATCATTGTCTGAAGTTCAGCAACCTGATCAAAATATTCAAGAAGGCTCTCATTCATATTTCCACGAATGTTAACATTCAGGTAATCAGTATGCTTTGCCCTTATTTTTTTGATAGTAGTAGCTACTTTTGGTAAAATATTCTCTAAATGTGAGTCAAGTTTTACAATTTTTGAATAAACATCTTTATCAATGTGTCTCTCAAAAGTGTACCAATTTACAACAGATTCACTTGCTGTTAAAACATTATCGTTTGTCACTGTGTCATAAAATTCATCAATATGTTTAAAATGTCTTACAGAATCCTTGAGTTTTTGACTTACCAAAATGAATTTGGTATCATCAGTATCAAGGTCCAATGGTGTCAGCATCAATCTGGAAAACATAATAGCTGCTTTAATCTTGTCCTTATCACCATTGAAACCATAATATAAAGTACCCGGGTAATTTACCAAGTCTTTAAGACGTGGTTCATGCTTTACAAGAGTAATTTCTTCAAAATAATTTTTATAAAGACTATGATAAGTACGGATTATAACACGTTGATTTAGAGCTCTTGACTCTTCAGGAGAAAGTCTTTTCACGTATTTCTCAACAATGATGTCATCTTCTCCTACTCTTTTCTTCCAATCATCTGGTGTTACCACATCATTGTAACACTCATAAACATCCTCTACAATTGGCTCAATGAGTGCAACTTGCTTGTCCCATGCTGCTCTTTTACTGACATTCCCCTGAAACTTTGGAGTCTCATTTGTAGGTGTCATTAAAATGAAGTCTCCGTGTTTATGCAAAAGATACGCATCTCTTGATGGAACAGCATTAGTATTAGAGTAGTATACTGTCTTACCAGCAACTTCTCTCCAACTTTGTACTTCCTGTCTTACAATCTTGTTATTATAAGCTTTAGAAACTCTCCTGACTTTATAACCAGCAAACATCCTTTCAACATTACTATTGAACCTAAGAGCTGGATTCCCGGGAAACTTTGGTTTCACTCTATCTAAAGACACAAATCTTCCAATCCTTCCAAGAACACTATTAGGAGTTGCGTTACTAATGAGATTACTACACTTGGAAATCCATTCAATGAAATCAGTAGTATCCAATTCCTCACTGATCATATCACTTGCCTCGTCAATGACATCATTCATCTTCTGTGTGATGAACTCCTTGGTGTGATCACTCCAAACCACAGACTCTCTGGATGGTGTAACTTCCACCCCTTCACTCAACACTGTTTCTTCACCAGTATCATCATCTACCATTACAGACCTGATAGGACATTTAATACCAACATTAGCATAAACGTCCTGCATTTCCAATTGCTTGAAATCAATAGCTCCATAACACACTCCAGCATTAGTACCCGGTTTTACCACAATGATATGTGGTTTAGAGTACTGATAACTATCTGCTACAATAAGATTTTCAGAATCATGTAAGATTTTTGCACTAAAAGCAACATCCTCAACCATTTCACCATCAACAACCTTATAATCAACATTGTCAAAGTAAAGTAACTGTGATTTCACCGCACTCCTAAAATTTTCACGATTGTGTCTTTTTACAGGAACAATAACCTTTGTGTAATTCTTAGAGGTAGTTTCTTCATAAAAGATTTCATTACCATCTTTCCATATCACACTTCCATTTTTAGTACTTTTCTCAAGGTTGAACTTGGGAATAATACTATCAATTTTATAAGAATAGCAGTTAAATCTGAAAAGTTTTCCATTGTATGCAGTCTCTATAGTATAGAAATTACATCTTGTACTAAGCGCAACCTTGTTACCAAATCCATAAGCACCCAATGCTGTTGAGGTATTTCTCTTACTTGAATAACCAAGTTGAAAATATCCTTCCAATCTTGAAGCACCAACACCAACACCATGGTCAAGAATTTCAAAGGTATCACAAAATCCACCACCTTCACCAGTTGTGTAAGTTAATTGAATCCTGTTGTTATTTTCATTCAACCATTTCTTATTATAATAAGTAGGATCCCAGTTACTGTCTTCATACTTTTCACCATGTCTTTCTATGTAGAAATCTTCTGGAGTACAATCACCGTCTAAAATACAGATTGCATTATGTTTCTCTGTTTGAGCATCAACTGCATTAGCAGTAAGCTCCCTTACGGTACTGTCTACAGGTCTTGTATACTGGGTAATTTGAATAGTATCCAGTATCATTTTTTGAGCACCTTGATTGATAACTCTCTCAATTCCCTTTGTCCCTTGAGTATTACTTACTTCAATCTGTTGTATCGCCATTCTCTAATTTTTGTATTAAATTCTTTACTCGTTGAATATCCTTTGAAATTTTATCATATTCCCATTGTTTTTGTGTAACATTATCCCAACAACGATTTAGAAGGGCTTGATCTTCATTATTATCATCAAGTAAAAGATTATCATGTCTTTCAATAAGCTCGTCTAATGTTTCCATAATATCATACTTATCTACATTCAAGTCTTCAAGTTCATCTATAAGACGACCAAGACGTGTTTCATCAGCATCATAATCAGAACCATCTGCAACATACTCATTATGTGTATGAGTATTGATAAAAAGTTCATTAATTGGTATATTTTCCAGTAATCTATAAGGTCTCCGTAATGCTTCTATTAAATTATCTGTAAGATAAGAACTTGTAATGTACTGTTGTTCTACAGGAATTCTTTTCCTTTTGTAAAGTTCTGGTTGATATATTTCTTTTACCATAATTTTTTGATTTAAAGACCCAGTCCCTATACAGGTTTACCCGCACTTAGGTAACTACACAATATAGGGACTGGTATCATAGATGTTATTGTTACAACTTATTAGTTATTTTAATTTGTCGTGTATCAGTATGGTAATGCCCACAATCTTTACATTGATACCGTTGACGTTTTCCAACTCTGGTAATTCTTGTACCAGCTTTTGCAAGTTGTTCACTACCACAAGATGGACAACTTTCACGTGTTCCACCTTCCATAATGCCCATATGCTGCTTTGGCTTGATATACGGTTTCATTTCTTCATGGATTTCCTGCATCAAGAGAACATCTCCTTCACAATACTCTACCATATCTTTTAAGGCTTGTCTATCATTTTTCAGAAGAACCCTTTTCCATAAACCATATCCGCCAGTCTCTCTTTTTCCACCAATCTTCAAAAATTTACCAATGTAATCAAGCCTGTTACTATTCAAAGAAAAGTGTTTCCTTGCTTGTTTCAAACTGTCATCTGTTGGTAATTCTCCCATTGGTTGTAGACGATGATACATTAACCTTCCATTTATCCATGGAATGTCAAACCTGTCACCGTTGTGTGCAACAATACTATCAGCTTCTAAAAGTACTTTACGTATTTTCTTCAGCATCTTTTTGTCACACTGTCTCATTGACCATTTTAAACTTATAACATCTTCATCATCTGCCCATTTGTAAGAAATGCAACAGATTCTCCTCTCTTCTACAATGTTATCATGATCAATCTTAACACGGTAACCGGGTCTCCAAAAGAGCCCAATGTTAGGTGTTGTCTCAATATCTACATACAATATTTTTGCCATATTGTTGTTTTAGTGAAATCCTTTTAGTCTTAAAAACTTTGCCAGTTCATCACATCCATACTCTTTTACAAAGTCTGATGGATCCTTTGGCATTCCTTTTGGTGTATTTACATACTCTGCATCAATTTCATCAGTAAGTTTTACTGAATTCACTACACCTGCAGTGTCATTATCGTAGAACACACATATACGGGAAAATCGTTTTTTCAACTCCTCTATATAATAATCAGGAATCCGTGAGCTTTCACTTTGGGGTGCAACAGCATTAAAACCTAAATTTGTCAATGTCATCACATCCTTCAGTGCCTTGGTAATGATAAGAAGTTCTCCAGTTTCTATAAGTTGCTTATAGCCTTGGAGCTCATCACTTCCGCAATTTGAACGCCATTTTAAATCTGGGTTCAATGGTCTGTAAAGTTTCGTCTTACTATCAAACTTATAAGCATAGATTGGATCTTCTACCGTATACTTATGGTAGATATTTCCATTAATCCATGCTTTATACACACAAAAGACATCAAAGCGTGTAAGTAATTGTTCATCCACGCAAAATTGTGACCACCATTCTAAAGCCTTGGGTAAGAATGGCATGTAAGTAAACTTGATTTCTGATCTCTTTCTGGTTATTTTTTCAGGTTTTGCTGCAATCCTGGGTATAGGATCATAATTTTGAATATAACCGTCATAAAGACCAATCTTGAAATCTTGGTTTATTTTTCTTAGTGTTGTATAAAAGTCTGGACTTCCCAGTACTTTTGCTGCCATTGTAAAACAATCACCACCTGCGTGCTTTCCTGCGTTATCAATGAAATAGAGCTTGTCATTTGAGTTATACCAGTACCAACACCCGGGACTGCCATCCTCCCTTGTGGGATTACAATAGTGTGTTCCTGTATCTACTGGTAAACCAAGATAGTGCTCAAATATTTCTTCCTGTGAAATATGATTGAGGAGTGATTCTTTTGTTAACTCCTCTTTCATAAGTAATGTAAAGTAGCCCCTCCAATTAAGGAGAAGCTACTTTAAGTTTATTTACCCGTTTTTCAACAGGTTTGCCAACTCTTCATTACTTACAGAAGCTGGTGCTGACTCTTCAGCAGGCTGTTCAGAGCTTACTCCGGGAATAAACTCTTTTACAGCGTAACTGTCTTGAAATGAAACATTTTTCCATGCATAGTTAGAAAGGTTTTTGTCAAGTTTCTTGACATAATTGCTTCCTGCCTTCAATGGAATATTCGCGTAAATAGTTTGATAATGCTTGTCATTTACAGCCTTCACACCTGTGAGCATTCTCACTTGTGTTTCACCAAAAGTTTCTGCAAAATCAACCAATTCACTCACATCTCCACCAACAAGATCACTCCATGATGTTTCCAGTGCAAACTCTGCACCTTCTTCACGGATGTTAGCATTTGACCAAGCTAACAAAAAGTTGTAGAGGTCACCCTCACCAACCATTGCCTGACGCAAACCTGTGGTATCAAACCAATCAGGGAGAGAATTCTCATCTACTCCCCAGCTACTTTGCCCAACACCATTAATGTATTGGTTCTTAGTACCATCAGCCTTAATACGCTCTGCGTCTCTTAGCCAGTAGACCACCTTAGTAAGCAATCCAAACTCCTCATTCCGGAGCCAAATTTCCAACCTAAGTTGACTACCTTCTTCATCCTCTGATGTGTAATTAGGCTCTTTCAACTCTGAAGCATCCTTGTTAAAAAATTCTGCAAGTTGATCCACACCTGGATTAATTCCTACCACGTCATAATCAATCAAGCCTGTATAAAGCTTTCTTTCTGTAAACGTATTCTGATTAACTTTAATCGCCATTCTTAATTAAAATTTTCAATGGGTTCTTCTTCCTGTTGTACTGGTTCATTGATACCATTGAGTTCTGCAGACTCTACGAGTTCTGCTGTTAACTCAGTTTCCTCAACTTCTTCTTGTTGAATACCAACACCAAGTACAATCTTGTACATTTGGGTATTTACCTCTTCTTGCTCATGTTTAATGAGTTCAAAGTGGTTTTCAACACTTGTATCAAGATCATGTGTTGCCACTAATCTATCATACAAGTCCTTGTTATTAATGCTCTTCGCAGTCCTTTTCACAGGAATCTGGGGAGCAAGTTTTTCAGTCAATGGGATATCACCATCTTCTTCCGTTGACCACACCAAGTCTCCATTGTTTACAAAGAGAAAGTTTTCTAACTTTTCTATTGTCGTGGAAACTGTAATGTTTGTGTACTCAGGCTCACTATTAGTACTCACATCCTTATATAAGTCTAAATGTTCCTGTGCCATAAAATTAAATGCAATCTTACGATTTGCGGATTTCACAACGTCACCATTCTCGTCCCTTGACAGAGGGATAAGAGTGATTACCATGTTGTCTGGGAATACCTCAACTTTTTGTTGAGATCGTGTACTTCTGGACTTTTTTCCGAAACTAAACATATTCTAATTATAAAAATTTTCCATTTTGTCAAACACTGATTTTAAATCATTAGGAATCCTAAGATTGTCAAACATGCCTTGTGGACTCTTTGCAGGAATTTCTACCCCTTGTAAACTACACCTATTAGTAATGAAACTATAGGTGGCACCATCTTCTTCTGTGAAATCAACATCTGTAAAAAGACAAATAGTTACTACACTAAGTGGATTATACTTATCATCAAGCATTTGACCAATAAGTTTTAATTGTTTTGCAATTACAACCCTATTAGAAACAACATTATCAACATGAAACATAAATACAACATTAATCTTATCAGAAAGATTTTTAGCTGCAACAATGACTTTTTGCATATGTTGTCCCATTTCTGCAAACTTACCATATCCAATTTCATCTGCTCTTGCAAAGAATTCAGAAGTCATTACAGCACCAACATCATCTAAGACAATAGTCTTAATATGTGGCATAGATTTCTCAATACCATTGAGCAATTGCACAATAGTTGCATAATTGTCTGTATGCAAGGTATTCTTCTTTTCAGGATTGTAAACTTTTTTACTACCCCTAAAAGGTAAAGGTTTATTGAGAACATTTACTACAAATGTCTCTTCTGGATTTAAATTTTGCAGGCTTGCAGATTTCCCAGTGGAAACCTCTCCTGCTACAATAATTACATTCGCCATTAACAAAGTGATTTAGCGGTTAAATTTGCATACTTTTTGTAATCGCTGATGCTATCAGCAATAGGCAGTTCTGTAAAATGGCCAACTTCTCCTACAAAGTTCATACCATATGCTACATTATCAATGCCATAGGAATTCTTGAGAACATGGACACTCCTGTAACGGTTATATCCACCTTTGTTAACAAACTCTGGAATCTTATATCCAAGTTCTGTTAATATCTCGTAACTCCATGGGTTAAACAAGCACATCACATTATCAGCATCTTCAAAAGTGTTTCCAGAACCTTTGAAATCACTTTTCATTGGTCTCTTAACTCCTTTTGTCATTCTGTTTGTGTCTGCCATTCCCCTGTTAAACTGTTGGATGTTCACGATACTATATCCAAAAACATCTCTGAGTATTACATCATACTCACTGCTTTTATCAATAATTCCCTTATCATCTAATCCTTGTTCACGTTTACATCTCCCAATGTGATCCTTAACAAGAAGAAGAACAAGTCTTGGATCTTCCTGTATGTAATATCTCCTATGAGGCTTAATCTGGTATTTCTTACCAAAGACAGTAATTTCAACAAGCTTTTCTTTCCCAAACTTGAGAATTTCAGGCTTAGTCTTAAAATCACCATATAAACGTGCTCCCTTTTTGTAGATATGTATTTGTCCCTCTTTAGCAGCGGCATCAATGAAGGTACCATGCTCTAATGCCTTATTGACTGCGTGCCTGTAAATCCCTGTAGGATTCTCTGCACCATCAATAAGATCAACATGTTCTAACATCCTCTCATAATACTCTCTTGCTGCTTTTATCCAATCATAGACTGCATCCGGAAGACGCTTTCTATGCTCTCCCCAACCAAATACTGTTGGAACATCTACAAGAACATCATTCTCTTCATACAATTTTAGACATACCCATTTACCAAGTTTCATGATTTTGGATCTCTCCATACTTCTATAAACAATCTCAAGTCTGATGTCTGTTCTCTCTCCATTCTGCCTCACCCATTCATAGGGATTGAGAATGAAGCCTTGATCTACAAAACTGGTCTTACCACTTCCGGGATCTCCTGCAAACAATGAATAAGTATTAGGAGTAATTCCTACAAACTTTCCCATTTTTGGAAACCCAATGGGTATCCAGATTGCTTTCCCTTCCCTTCCATCATCTATCTTCCTAATAAGATCATCAAAATCACTCATTCACGTACTTTTTTAATTTTTTATTTACGCATATCATCTACTTGTTAACACTATAGCTTCTGGGCACTATACGTGGATGTTGGATCTATTAACATTACATCTAAACTCATAATACATTTATTTTATTCTCAATTTTTTCAATTGCTTTGTCTATTGAATCACGCACTTCATCATACATTTCCTTATGTATTGCTTCAAGTTCAACTAAAAGATCATAAGTTTTACTTTT
>Ga0098052_1002398_pt1 | contig 11361 bp, 12 predicted proteins | sample 15_taG_FD_81591 | JGI IMG/M metagenome (GOLD analysis project Ga0098052, IMG submission 81591) | Marine viral communities from the Subarctic Pacific Ocean - 15_ETSP_OMZ_AT15312 metaG | ecosystem: Environmental > Aquatic > Marine > Oceanic | place: Pacific Ocean | collected 2015-01-18 | reverse complement strand
GTAAAGTTATAGCGCTTAATTCACTGGATGGTGTTAAAACTGGTAATGCCATTCATATGGTCTCCTCTCTCTTCTCTAATTAGTTATTAAAAACAGAAAACCCCTCGCCATTACTGACGAAGGGTCTTCTTTTCACTAATCAGGTTAGTTATTAACCAGTTAGATTAGATACAACGACAACGCCGTACATATCAGGTCTAACCATCTTCTTAGCGTAGCGGGTCATGACACCCTTACGCGGCACGAAGTCTTCCGTACCAAAGATGGTAGGAGTGACTTGTAGTGGCACATAAGGAGCGTACACATAGCCGCTCTCTAGGAAGCTACCGCCCTTACGTCCTACGAGAATTGTTGATCTCGGGAAGTAAGGATCTACGAAGACATCCCATTTCTTGCTAAGATTACCAACCTTTACAGTTCCAACGGTGCCGCGGTCAGCGTCAGCAGTGACGTTTGCGCGGAAGCCGGCTGTGAACTCAAGGACATTGGCAACTTCGGGGCCGCAGACAACAAAGTTGGCTCCGCCGCGAAGAGTCTTGCGGTGAATCTGTGCAGATACATCGTTGATGGTCTCAACAAGGGTCTCGTACCACTCGGATACGTTACCAGTGAAGGCACCTTCTGTTTGTACTGCATTCGACCTGTTGAGGAAGTTGCCCGGTGTGCGGGACCAGTAGTAAGTACCAGCCTTTGCACCCTTAACGAGGTCTTCAAGAATCTCACGATCAATCTCAAGAGCAATTTGCTCGGAGAGAATGCTTGTAAGTTCCACCTCTGCATCCAAGTTGTGGTATGCGTTGAGGTCTTGACCAAGCTCTGGGGACCACTTAGCCTTGAGCTTCTTGGTGTTGGCTGTCACGGAGACAGAATCCACCTTGATATCAATCTCTGGGATTGTTTCCTCATTCTCAAGGCCCCATGGTGTAGTAGCAACAACAGCGCCGCGGGCATTAGCTGCGCCGGCCGCGGCAGTACCACCGAAGTTATCAGTTCTCTGATATACACAAGTAGTGCTTGTTCCACCCTGGTTTAGATCGTGCTGCACGTTACGTTGACTCACGCTATGAGCATCTGATGCGAAAACGAAATAAGCTGTTGTTGTGCTGTTACCAGACATTTGAGTTAGTCGGCGCACGGGAGCCCAATCTACGTTATCTGCGGCACTAACAAGAGATGCCGAGATTGAAATCAAATTATCGCCGGAAAGGCCGGTCAAGCCGCTGATATCACCTGTGTAGATAATTACGTGGGTTGAACCAGAAGTTAGATCCGGATCGAACTTACAAATACGATCGATCTCTGTACGGGTAAGAACTCCCTCTGCACCAGAAGAACCAGTGCCGCCAAATATGTCCTGCTCGACTGCTGTAAGTGTAATAGCAGTAGAACCGGTGTGGGAACTATAGCCGTTATTCAACGCATACAAGCCCTCTTCCGCGCTAGCATCAAGATCGACACCGCCAGTCAACTGCTGACCCACAGCGTTACCACCGTAAAGTGATTCGTCTGCGGTTGCGCCGGCATTAAGCTTGCTGCTGGTGAACTGGAAGTCCAGGAAGAAGATAAGACCAGAGGGAAGGCTCATGGGTTGAACCGACACTAGGTCATTTGCAATAAGTCCGCCGAATACACGGCGTACAATTGGGAAGGCAACAGAAGCGAAGCCTTCAACATCACCAGCACTCATGGTACTGGCCTCTTTTAGTAGTTGGGAAGCCTGATTTTCAAGCAATCGAGCCATCCCGTTTTTCTTAGCATCGTCGCCGAGGCCTTCCAAAAGTCCAGTACGCTCCCACTTCTCTAGTAGGGCAGCACCTTCGGTTTGTAGACTTCTCTCGACAATACCTTCAGTTAGTTTATTGAGCACAGACATTGTAATTGTTCTCCTTTAAATTTTGTTAAGTCCTGCTAAGGTTTTCCAACGACCTAACGTTGAATCCTCTCTTTTTTCGACTTTCTCATTACGAGTAAGTACCATTGTTGATGAAACTTTATTTACTGCTTCGCTTAGTGATTCAGCATGCTTCTTATCGTCATTAGAAGTGCTCACTCCGCTTTGAAGTGCTTCGTAAATAGTTTTTGTTTCTTCAACACTACTGGCATTTGACAATGCTTCGACAATTTTATTTTTTTGTCGCTCATTCAAAGAGGGATTCATCAATGCCTTATTTTTAAATAGCAATTTTGCACTCACAAGGTTGGTTTCATTAAGTTTATTCTTAAGAAATTCTACCGCTTCTTGTAAATCTTCAATACCACTATTTGAATTATCTAATCTTTTTTGTAAATTGTTTTTTGACTCTTCAAGTTCTTCAAGGGTTTTCTTCAACTCTTCGAGTTCTTCTTTAACCTCGGTATCTTGAGCGTTGGCCAATGCTTGGTCTTCCATTTCCTCAAGCTCTGAATTAGGAACACCATTGTTGCCCCAACCAGTCGGAACGGGCTTGACATCAACAGTTAAGTCTTCAACTAACTCTTTTAATTCGCCTAAATCAAAATCAATTTCTTCTGCCATTGGGGCAGGCGGGGCTGCTGCAAAAACCTCTTCGGCTGCAGCAGCATGTGATTGGGTGCCAAGATCTTCCATTTGGTTACTTAAGGGGCCTAGCTCAGTGAAATCGATCTCGACTGTCTCTGGTTCACCAGCTTCATCGGCGTCCGGGCAGGGACATAGGTCTTCGCCATCAGTAGCGGCCAAAGGGAGATTGTCAGCCATATCTAAGGATTCTTCGTCGGCCGGCTCTTCTAACCCTAAACCCATATCTAAAACATCATCTTGCTCTAGTAACTGATCAACAGCTTCTTTAATTTCGCGCGAATACTTTTCAATGACAGCCTCTTCTGCATTTTTTAATGCTACTTCTTTTAAAGCTGCTGCATCGATCACCGCTTGCTCTAGCATGTCTGACATCTAAAATCTCCTTAGAAAAATTAATCCATTAATAAGTAGTTGTATTTTCATTAAAAAACCATTTTTAGAGATATCTTTGGCATTAACATACTAATGACCGCCGGTCAAATTATAGGAGCGCTCATAAAATTAATTATCATACCGCGGCACTGAATGGAGTCGCTTCTGAGCCTGAAGCTCTAACCAAACCATTAACTGCATATATATTACTCGAAATATCAATCAACTCAATATAATCTCCAATCGATACACCACCGGTGGTGGTTCCATTAAGTGTAATCGTATCCGATTGTGCTTCAGTGGGCCAAGAAATAGTTGAATCAACTCCGCCGGCTGCGCTGTCGTTGAGTGTCACCACTTGGCCGCGCAACACCTGCATGTTATTTGATACCTGGATTACGTAATTTGAAGTATTTACCACAGAAACAACAAATTTATAAACATTTCCCGTGCCAGACGCGGCTGGTAATGTAAATACTGCTTGTGCGTTACCACCTACTTCGCCCATTAATAATATTCTACCTGCATGGGTGGCTGCTGTAATAGCACCTGTTGCTGTGAGGGTGACCAAGCCTGTTCTAAAACTCCCGTCGACATCCAAATTTGTGGTGGGACTCGTCGTTCCGACACCAACTCTGTTGTTTGTTTCATCGACCGATAAAGTTCCGTCATCGACATCTAGATCTGGTGTGCTTGTATTACTTGGTGAAAACTTTCCCATTATATTTATACCTTATGTTGTTTAGGCCGAGTCTGTAACGTCTGTTAAGCCGGAGCCTGTTAATTCAAACATATATTTCGTCGGTATATCTGTTAATTCTGCGAAGACTTCATAAGCGCCATTGTTACCTTGCGATGTAACATATATTTCTTTGCAGCGAACATTCATAGTAATAGAATCTTTGTTGTCGCCCAATGTAATATAATGAAAACCTGTAGTAACATTCGAATTTGCCGTCGCGTCATTGAAATGTACGCGCAGATCGACATTTGTTCTATTGATTACAGTAACAGATCTAGCAACATACGGAAACTCAATCTTTTCTTGAGCCCCGCTTTCAATTGTCGCAGAACCAGTGCAGTAAGGCCTACCCGCAACCTGGTAGGAACCGACATGACCTAAACCGGGTGAAAATCGGTATCTATCTGGCCCTTGCTCTTCGTATGCTGGATTACTCATTTTCTATCACGCTCCTTATGAATATTTTATTTCTAGTTTGCGACGTCTTTCTGCTTCTGCTTTGCGCGCATTTCTTAATTTTCTTAATTTTGCTCGCCTTCTTTTGGTAGAAGGCTTTTCGTATCGCGATCTCTCACGAACCTGTTCTAAAATCTTTTCTTTTTTAACTTTCTTAATAAACTTTTTAATTAATCTTGTTTGGTTCCCGCGAACTTCATCTAAAGAAACTTCAACATGTACTGGCCTTGCCATTTTAATTCCTTATATTAATTGCTTCCACTTGCCGCCGCTCAAATTAAGAATACCACCGATGTCAACGCCGGCATCGTCTGACGCCGTTCCTGCCATGGGGTTACCGGGTGTGCTTTCTCCCGGGATTACTTTTGTTCCTTCAAAAACATCAACTTTTGTCGAACTAACTTCATTTAATCTTTTAATTCTCTCTTGACGGCCCTTCTCATATTTCTCTTCTAGTTCTTTTTGTTTCTGTTCTTCATCATTTTGTTTTGCATGGATTGTTACACCCTCAGTCACAACTCTTCTAGTCTCCAAACCAGATACAACTTCAGTAATAATTCCAGATAATACACCTTCTTCAAAAATACATTCCTTGATGCATTCTTTAATTAAGGGCTTAAGAATTTGCTTTAGTTCACTTTTTTTCATTTAATTTAGCTACTTCTTCTTTAATGATTTGTTGTAAATGGGATAAATTCAACTTCTTGCTTTCTTCAAAGGCGCCTTTCATACCCTTGGGATCGTTGCGCCAATCTTCTTCGGCTTTATCGTCGCGTTGTCGCTTAGCGTCCGGGTCGAACTGCGCGGCCTTGGAGATGCGGGGCTGGTTGGCCCGGGCTGCTTCGGCGTCGGCGGCAGCTTTTTCTTTCATTCGTACTTCGGCGGCCTGCAGCCTCGCAGCTTCCTCTTGTTCCAGTTTCTGGGTCGCGCGGGCGGCGGAGTCGCCGATGCTGGCGATCGCATTCATCGCCGTTCGGATGTCTTTAAGCTTCACAACTAAACTGCTTCTTTGTGACTTATCTGGCAGAAATTGCGGATCCGAGGCTTTATCAATCAGCTTCATTACTATTTCTCGTAACGCATTATACGAATGCTCTTTTTCGCGGAACGCGCTATCCAATGCGATGAGACCCTGGTCGTCTTGAAGAGAGTTGCCGTGCTGATCCCAGGAATCGTCTACGCCGGCGGCGCGGGAGAGTTCGCTTCTCCACTGTGTGAATTTTTTTCTGATTCGGTTGATCTCCGTACCGGCTCCCTTGACGGAGCCTAATCCAACCTTTCCGGCCATTCGTTTAAAGAAGCCTTGCTTTTCTAGTTCATTTACTGCCGATACTTTTTCTTGCTGCAATTTTGCTGATTCTTCAGCGATAATTTTTTTAAGTTCTAGTTTTGTGATCTTCATTGCTATGGGTTCCTTATGTTCGTCTACCTTTACTGACGTCATGGGAGTTGTTGTAATCGGTGAAGCTTTCCTACCTGGCATATGTGCGCGGCCATAAGCTTTCTGCAAGCGCGCGATTTCAGACGGGTCTTCGCCAGAAACTGTTGCTGTAAGGTAATCAATGCTTGTATCTATATCTTCCAATTTAGAGAGCAAGTCATCTAGCTTTAAGTTAGTTTCATCGCCAACGGTTACAAGATCAGAAGTGTCAAGCATTTCGTCTTCTTCGGGAATTATTTCTGTTGATTCAGACTCTTTGGAATCTGCATACTTCTTATCAGCTAACGTTTCATGTTCATCGTTATACCACTCTTCTTTGCTATCTTTGTGCTTAACAGTGTGAACTACACGAGCGGGAGTTTTTTCTTTATACATCTCCCGAATAAGCTGTTTTAATAATGATATATTTAAGTTCATATTAGTCCCCTAAGATACCATCAAGAATATTATTAACTTTCTGGCCCTTGGTTAAATTATTTTGGTTCTCAGCTAAACCAACCGTTACCCGACTTCTGCCGCCGCCGTCCGGATTTAAATAAGCTCCCGGGGTTGATGGTTCCGAGACAATATCAAAGCAAATAAGCTGAAAATCATCTTCGACCATGGTTGTCCCGTTCTGTTCTTTTACAGAACCCAGCCCTCTAGAGGATATACCAAGTTTTACGCCAGATTTCAGCAGCGCTTTTAAAACTTTACCAGAAGGAGTATCGAGTACTTCAATTTTTCCCATTACGTTATCACCGTCCCACCAAGTTTTCGTTACAAGGTGAGAAGCATTTTTAAGATTGATAACAGAATCGTCCGGGTGATCTAATTCGCCAAGAGATCGGCGTTCAGATACCGCTTTTTGATAATTCTCCACTTCTCTTTGCAAAGTTTCTTTACGATATATTCTACCGTTGCCATTTTTTGTGGCGGCGCGCTGAATTACCCCTACAAGATACACAGAGCCCTTATCAACATTGTGCTTTTCGTCTTCTGTTAATACAGTTAAATCGCAAATACCGTCAGGGCATAGTTGAAAGTATTCTTGTAAAAGTTTTTTTGACATATATCTATTCCTAATTTAAAGAATTTTTAAGAGCACTAAGCTTCTCTTCAATTTGAGCAATTTTGCTTTGAACATCGACAGTTTCTTCGACGGTCTCTTCGGTAACATTTAAGTTAGCAACTTCTTCTTTAATAATCTCAATTAATCTTTCTTTTGTAATTTGCATTTTACTTTCCTTTTAAAATAAATTATGAAGCAGGCGCAACCTGCGTGAGCTAGCTACCCTTGCAACAGCGTCTTACTTCGGGAGTGTTTCGGCGTCTCATTGTTAATCCTCTCTATTTTTATTCCACAATCTCCAAAAATCATATTTAAAACATATGAAGTTCCGGAACTTAAGCATCCCAAAAGGAATGCATTAATAAAATTATATTCAAAATTAAATAGTTCCGTTAAACCATTAATTCCAAAAAGAAAAACGCCAATCCAGAAGCCCATACACATAGGGCATTCAAACAATTCTCCCAATTTGCCGCCTTGGGGCCTTATAGAATCAAATATTTTTCCATAAACTAATATTTGAGTGAGCCCATAAGAACAGAGAATAAAATATATTAGATCCACAAAGCCTTCTTATATTCTATAAACAGCGGCGATACCATAAGGCTTGACGCCAGGTCTGAGTGATCCCTTTGTGTGGGCGTGCCGTTCTGGATCGAAATCTGTAGAGTCTGCCGGGCCGGGATCAAGGAGGCGATCTTCTTCGGCCTGATTATATGCTCTTTCATATTCAAAGTAGGGGCGCTCTTCCTCAATAAATTTACCTACACTAAAAAGTGCAACCTGAAGTGCATTAAAGTCTTGACTCTCCGCAATTTTTGCTTCCATAGAAGAATATACATTGCCACCTTGGATGGAGTCTATCTCTATAACGCCCTTTTGTCTTAAAAAGTGAAATAAACGATCTTGTGCTTCGTATACTTCTTCGCTGAGTCTGTCTTTTGCAAAAGCTAATATCTTTTTCTTGGTTGGCATTAAAACAATATCAATGTCCTTATGATCAAAAATCATAACATTGCCATCTAAAGTTCTACGAGCCTTTAATTCCATAGAAAGCTGTGAGCTTTCCTGGGGCGGTGCTCCAACTTTAATTTTAATTTCCTTTGGAGAACTTTCAGGTGCGTTAACTTTAATATTAATTGCCATTATTCAGTGATCTCATTTGCTAAGTCTTGCATCTTTAAAATAGATGTTATTAACTGTGTATCAACCCGCTGGGACCTAAATCCTTCAAGTACATTTAATGTTTTTTGTATTTTTTCTGACAGCATCAAATCTTCTTCGGAAATATTCTTTGTGTACGACTCGACTGTCTCGCGGAGTCTTGGGATTTCTTCGTTAAGAAATATCTTTAGTTCCAAGCCGTTGTCCGAGAAGGAAGTAATAAACTTATTCAACAAGTTTCTTTGCTCTTCGCGGAGCTTTCCAGAGTATTGCTCATTGAATGTTTTAATAAACGAGTTAAAAACCAGTTTATCGCCAGGAACTTTCTCTTCTATCTTTTTAGTTTTACTCGATAGGTGATTAATTATGCTCTCTTCAAGTAGAACTTTCTTTTTTGGAGAAAGATCGGAGGAATTAAACATTTGGTAAATCGTTGCCAAACTTTTATATTGCGGAACAAAGTTATTAAAAACATCTTTGCCTAAAGATTTATTTATTTTCTTAATAACAGTCGTTTGTTCATCGAATATCTGCTGCTTATTCAAAAAATCATAGTTTCTCTTTGATTCGTAAATAATTTTTTCTGCCACATGTACGGGCATGCTCTTAATGTCAGTTAAAGATCTATAAAGTTCAAGTTCTTTTCCTAGAGCCGACTTTTTATCAAAGCTTTCTTTAATTAAGGCCGCAATCATTTTCTTTTTTTCCGCATCTTTGTTCATGGTTGCTTTAACCATCTCTTTAATCAGCGCTTCAAAAATAAATGCTGTGTTCCTTTTCTTATTATGCCTGAACTTCATTTTTTTCGGTTCTCCATCTCCGTAATTAGTTTCTTTAAATCGTTATTTACTTGAAAAATCTTAGCTTCTTCGTCCTCAGAATACATCTCAAGCCCCTCTTTTGTTACAACACCCTTTCCTAGGCTAGTAAAAGGGGCCATGTATGGGAACAAATTTTTTCTAGAGCTACTGGACATTCTTTTATTCAAGTTCCAGTGCTGTCGTCTTGCTCCCATATCTCGTTTATCATCTTTAGTCGGTAAATACCACTTGCTATTTGATTTATCAGTGGTGGTTTCGCCAGTGGGCTTCTCGTATTTAACTATAGGTATATCGTCATCGCGTTTTCCGGGAGGCGCGGCCAATAAAGTTTCATCTTCTGCGGCCGGGGCGTCAAGGGCTGTGGGTTCTTCTGCTCCTAGTTCTTCGCCGCCCAGTTCATCTCCTCCGGGGATTTCTTCGGCACCAAAGTCTTCAAAAGCTCCACCGCCGGCCATTCCCGCTGCGGCTTCCTCTTCTGCGCCGGCTGCTAGCTCTAGAGTTGCATCAAATTTCCTATCGTAAAAAATTTGCCTCTGGTTCTTTAAGAACTGCTCTTCTGTCATACCAAATACATTGTCTGCGACCCATTGACGACTAAAGAAGCCTTCTGTTGCGCCGTTGGCGACATCAAACTTAGTCCTCCAATGCTCAAGTTCTTGCAGTTCCGCGATCTTCGACGGATTGTTCAGAGAGAGACTAAAAGACTTTAAGTCCTCGCCTCTGTAACCAATAGTAAACAGGTGGACAATAGCAACTTTTTCTAGCTCTGATATTATTGATCTCTGGAGTCTCTGAATTGTTCTCGCAAATCGAATATCTTTTTGAGCTAGCGTTGTTTGGTTTTCTGTTGCAGCCTCTTCTGAATTGGAAAGGTACGCTGCAGGTATCTTAAGGGCGCTGAAAAGCTTGTCCCTTAGATACTTGATATCGTCAATGTCACCAGTGTAAGTTCCGCCCGGCAAGCTCTCTACCCTTGAATTTTGTCCGGCACGAGTTGGAATAAAGTAATCTTCTTCAACACTCATAGGATTATATCGTAAATCTACACGGCCAGTGTCTTGATCTACAATTTGATTCCGCTTCATTTGAGTCATAATCTTTTGCATATATTGTTCTACATCATTTGCAGCAATATTGCCAACATCAATATAAAAGACTCTTCGCTCCGGGGACCTTACAATACGATATGCCATTACAGCGTCTTCCATCAATGTTAGTTGTCGCCAAATTCTTCTGGCCGGCTCTAAAACAGAAGTTCCATATGGAGCGTACTTATCATTACCAAGAATTCTGAAGTGTGCTATCTGCCAATTTTCGAACGTCAAGCCGCCAGAGTTCCACTGATACTGAACATAATTGGGATTAGTTTTGTCCTCGCCCTCTAGTCTTTCTACTTCATGTTGTGTCAAGGAGATTGCATGTTTGATACCCTGTTCATCATCGATATCCAAATATAGAAAAAAGTCTCCATACTTGCACATTGAACGGCACCATCCAAATAAATTAAATTCTACATTTAAAATATTATGGTACAAATTATCTAAAACAAATTTGATTTCTTCATTAATACAATTAATTTTCAATAAAGGATTAAATGTCGATGAAGTTGTCATCTCGTCAGCGTAGATATCTAGGCCGGAAGCGATTTCTGGAGTGTATTCCATCTGATCAAAATCAATATAACGTTCGGCCCGGGCCTGATTCGTCATAAAGTTCGCTTGCATTGAATCATAAGGATTACTATCCTTACGCTTAAAAGCTTGACCGGAAGCAGACGTAAATTTAAAATTATCTAAATTACGCCGGGTTCTCTTTCGTGGGCCTTGACGTCTATATGTTGTAATCGGTCCAGAAAAAAGTCTTGTTAATTTGCGGTATAACGTGCTTTCTGGATTATTAGGATTCTCATTTCTCTTGTTTGCCATTTTTATCCCTTAAGTAACCACAAAAAATCTTCATATTTTTTCTTTTCATCGTGGTCTTGTATCTTTTTGTACCCGTGCATGCCAGGAATTGCAGTATTAATTTTTGTATTTGTTGAAATCATTGAATTTAAAAAAGCCTTTTTATATTCTACATCTCTTTGATTAGTCGAAAATGCGACGTCTTTCACCCAGCAGCCAATTGCTGCTGACATAATGAGATCATCATTAAATCCCTTCATCGATTGTGGTTTACCATTATGCCATACAAAAGTTTTCATCTCATTGTATAATCTACTTGAATATATCGTAACTAGTTGGTTTCTAATGAATTCTTCCATCTTTGCGATAACCAAAGGTCTTGTTTTTAAAGACATTGTAAATCCGGCTATAGCATTTGGCGCGACCTCCGCTGTAAGTGGGTCAACATACTCGTGACTTGACTTGTAAGAATAATAAATGTTAGGATAGCCTATTTCTTCTAGCTTGTTAAGCACAGTCCAGCCAACAGAGTTATTTTCTACGACCATCATACAATTGCCATATTCTTTTCCGATCTCATTAATCATATTTGAGAATATATCTAAGCTTGGTTTGCCTTTATACTCTGCAATAACTTCCATTGTCTCAATTTTAAGAATATGAAACGCTGAATAATCTTTGCCGTCACCTCTTGCAACGTCAACAGACATCAAATATGTATATTCCGGATTAAATTCTTCCCAAATCCAAAAATTTCTATCAAACCCTGTCTTATATTTGGGGTCGGTGATAGTTTTTTCAATAAACTCCATGTCCTCTGAGTGGAAAACTGTCTCGCCAGACATATTAAAGTTACATTCTAACTCTTGAG
>Ga0098052_1002396_pt1 | contig 11363 bp, 11 predicted proteins | sample 15_taG_FD_81591 | JGI IMG/M metagenome (GOLD analysis project Ga0098052, IMG submission 81591) | Marine viral communities from the Subarctic Pacific Ocean - 15_ETSP_OMZ_AT15312 metaG | ecosystem: Environmental > Aquatic > Marine > Oceanic | place: Pacific Ocean | collected 2015-01-18 | reverse complement strand
TCGCTGCCGCTACAATAATCATTAGCGTCTACATGATCACGCAAACATGGGTGCTTGTGGAACAAATAGACGCCAATACTATTTTGATTATGTGTGAATCACACTAGAATTTTCTTGCTTTTTGATCGAGGTTTTTTGGGCGAGGGCATTTTTTTTAATGTGCCCTTGCTCTTTCTTTTCTTAGCCGCTACCAATGCTTGTTTTTTCGTCGGTCTTTGTCTTGCCATTATTTTTTTCCTGCCATTTCGATTCTGATTTCAGTCACTCTTGCTTCTAACTTATTTAATCTTTCAGCTATTTCAGCAATCATTTTCTCCGCGTCTTCTTTGGTGAATCGCCCGCCCTTTAACTGGAATTCACGAACTTTTTTATGATCCCGCTTTAGCTCTATTACATCGCGAGATACAGTATTAAAATTTTCAATATGGCGTATGTTAGAAATCCACCAATCAGCCCCACCAACAACACCGGTGGTGATAATTCCAACTGCAACTGCGGATAAGATCGTGTTTTTTGGGGACGTCCTTTGTGCCATGAGTCACCTATTGTGTTCGGCATATTTTCACCATTATAATACATTAGTTCGGTTATCCCAACGTGCAGAATTACCCCTAACGTCTATGTGAGTCCAATCATCATATTGACCCAAAGCGCAATTACCGTGCTCTTGATCAATATAATCTGATACAACATCAGGACTGATATTCTTTACCTTAATGTCGGCTGCAATCGCTTGAACATGACGACTGTTTTTAGAGCCTCCGACGGCCTTGTTATGGGCATAACACCGGCAGCCGCTTGTGATGGTTACAGGTTGCCCGAAGAACCCCCTGATATCCTCTAATACCGCCAGCAAACCAGCATCAACAGCATTAAACCCGCAACCACATTTACATGCGAATTCAGAGCGCTTAAAGTACCGTGATTTCATATGTGATTACCCCCAAACATTTTAACCCCAGCAAGCCATATTTTAGCACGCCATTTATTCATTCCATCTTCAATGCAGACATCATGCAATAGCGCCTCATCAATGTATTCTTTATAGCTGATCGGTATCAACTCTTGGCCCATCCACTGATACCCCACATCATGAAGCGCTGAGCCTCGTCTACAGCTCTTTGTATCCCAAGTTGGCCCGCTTGCCCCATCCCAGCAATAACCCATTTTAAGAGTTATTACACCGTCTCTTGTTAGTGAACTATAGGGAAGGCCTATCTCATAGCCGAATATTTTAGAGCGAAATTGATACTCCTCATCTAATCGGTATTTGTATCGAGAGAAAAAGCCTAGCTTCGTGACTTTCATTCTTGCAGGCCGCTTTTAATCTCATTCCACGCGCCCCCAATATCCCCAGTGGCAAAGCAAAAATCCATGTATCGGTCACAACCCTCTTGAGTACTGCAGTAGTTACGCATGACAGCGCCAACGCTTAAGTCATTGCAGATTACACGCTCTGCTCCAACCGCAGCGGAATCCATAACCTCCGCGCCTTTTTCCTCTAAAGTTTTCAGACAGCCTGTCATAAATAGAGCTGGAATTAATATTAGATATTTCATTTTACCCCCATAATTTTTACTGTGCCGCTTCTGAATGAGTAGCCGCCAGACAATGATAGTTTAAGCGCAGTTGTGGCCCCTACTGCTGAAGTTTGCGCACCACAACCAGGATAAGTCGATGTTTTCAAAAGTTCAGTACCGAAAACGCTATGCGAATAATACCCCTCTTTCATTAGGGTATGCTCATCTGATTGCGTGGCCCCCTCTATCAGACAAGAGAAGAGCCCCTCTTCGCTATTAGCCCCTATCCGCATAGTTATACCGTCCGTCAAGTCGCCAGCATAACCCGCCGCGTTTCTGTAATCAGGATATGCAATGTACGTTGATCCGTTATCAGACGAGGCATGAAGATAAATATCGACATCAGGTGCGCCGGTTGCAGTACAATCAACAGAACGGCCTTCAATTAAGAACGTCTCTATATCCGAAGGCAGGTCTTTAAATTCTATTTCAGCCATAGGGCTTGCAGGATTTAGCGTGATTTCTTCTATTACACGAAACGGCAACAACACTACAGGCGTTAATGAATACCATTCTGCGCTTGATATATCAGGCTGGTTGTTTAAATTTCCGTCAATTTCAGACCGGTACAGTAACCCACCATAGATGCAAATCTGATCGGTTGTGAATGTTGCATTTGCATTATATGTATAGATTAAATCTAAATGAACCCAATTGGTAGTATCGGCAGTTGGGTCATTGCCCTGATTCCCGTTAGTGATAGATTTGTAATATTTGTTATCGTCACCTGTCACGATGTCAGGGAAATTGTAATTCTTCTCTGAACTGTACGACTCGAAAGCGCCGCCGGAAATATCGCCGCCCAGCGGGTCTAATTGCCTGATTTGAACGTCGTTAGAATCGTATAGAATAGCCTTAACCGTACCATCAAAAAAAACGTTTGGCTGCGTCCCGTCTGCATTTAAAATAACAGGATTAGCGTTTAATATTGCGTGATTCTGATCTGCGTAGGTGTCTTTGTCTGTCGTAGTACCAGATTTATAGAACCTAATTTTTCCATACGATAAAACATCACCGCCGTCGTCAAAATACTGAGTATCTAAATCTCCGAATCTTGCCATTATTTTGTACCTGCTATAATATGAGGCATGGAATTAATAATATTCATTGTGTTTGCTCTCTCTCTTTTCTGGATGCCTGCTGTGCCGCGATCACAGAAGGAACGGCGACCCTCAGAATATTTCCTTCCTTCTTGCTTCCTGGCTTGCTTTTGCCTAGGGATACTAATAAATTCCTAAATGCGCTAGACTCATAGCCCTTACCTAATGTTAATAATGCGCTACCAGCCGTAGCTGTTAATAATGGGCTGGTCATTAATCCAGCAATACCACCACCAGCAACACCGCCAGTTATAACCTGTTCACCAGTACGCACCAAAGCTTGCGAATCTTGAGCCTGTCTAGTGGCACTTAATAGCCGGTTAAGGCCGTCGATCTCATCAAAGGCTTTACCCTTAAAGAAGACATTAATTGCCTTGATCGCGTTCGTTTCATTTAATGCAGTAGATAATCTATTCGGGTTAAGATCGCCCTTAAAATAACCGGCCTTATCCATCAAATTATGGATGATTGCCGCCTTTGCTGCATCCCGCCCCTTATTCCCAAGCGATTTATGCAGTCGCTCAAGCTCCGATGTGCGGCCACGCTTTAAAATTGGGACGACGATTTCAGGCGTTACTTCACCACTTAACAGTAAGCGCTTTAACTCCGTGCCTTTTGTTCTAGTTAGCTCTTCAGCCATTACCGCAGATTGCTCTTTCCATGCGTCGATTGCTTTAGGGTTATTTGCTGCGCCAAAACTCGCCATATCGTCATCAATAGCCGACTTTACCCGCTCTAGGGCTACAACTGCCCGCCTATCCTTACCAGAGCCACCCTCGCCACGCTGCAACTGCTTAATATCATCTATTATCTCAGTTCTAATAACTTTTAGCTGACTAAAATCACCAGCCATTGAAGCATCGAATTCTTCAAGCGATTTAATTAATGTGGTATCGGCTTTATCCTTCTTTTTTAGTTGCGTCGCTATTTCATTTTGTATCTGCACTTTAGCGCTATTGTTCGGAACGTCACCGAATTTATCTAATTCCTCAACCGCTTTATTCCTAATCATGTGCGCAGTTTCCATGCGCTTAGCCGTCTTTTTGTTTAGCGACTTAATCATGGTTCCGGCAAAATCAGAATCTATGGACACGTCGAATTCATCCGCTAAATCTTGAGCAATTTGTTTTCTAGCGGCCTGCTGCCTAACACGAGTTGGGCCAACTCCTAACGGGCCTAATTTCTCACCTAATGATCGGGCAAATTTGCCCATTCCAGACGTTGGCGGGAATACGTCCGAAGTGGTTACGGGAACGTTTCTTTTTGCGCCTTCTGCTATCACATCTTGAGCCGCTAACGATTCCGGCGTAGCTCTTCGCGACTGTTTGACCAATCCACCACCAGGAAGCGCAGACAAAACCGCAGCCGGTAAAGCCTCAGCACCCGCCGCAAGCATGGGGCTTCCTGTAGCTTGGAATACAGCCTCGCCACTGGCCTTTTCCACTGCCTTCACTGCTTCACCTACGGGCTGCAAGGTTTCCCCCACGGCTTGCAATTGCTCTTGCCCTGTCGTGGTAGCCGGTTCTCTTTGAAATGCCTGTCTAACGTTTTTAACCGTCTCAGCACCAGAACCCTCAGCCGCAAAAGGATTTAAAGCGTTACCTAAACCAGCAAGGCCCGCCACAACTTCGCCAGCCGCACCGGTCGCAATAGATGCCGCCGCATCTCCAGCGCCTTGAATTAATCGAGAGCCTTGAGTTAATAGACTCTCATCCTCTACGACATCGCCAGTCGTGCCCACGCTATCAGTAGCAGAAGGAATAACACCGTTACTAGGCTCGCTTTCTCGCTCTCCTTGTAAATCACCCGCACGAATAGCCGCAACTCTTCGCTTTAATACGTCAGAGTCAGGGGCTATGTTATCAGGGATGTTATTTACTTTAATCCCGTCTTTAGTTTGTATAGAGTATGGCATTAAAAGTCCACCTCGACAGTTTTTTGTGCCGTAGAGCTACCCTCTTCCATACCAAACTTTTTACGCAAACGACTCTTAGCTACCTGCAAAGTTGCTTTAATCCTATCTAACTCAGACCTAAACGCCTCGTCCTTCATACTAAGATTCAATGACCCGATGGCCGCTGACAATTTCTTGCCTTCAGCATCAGACAAAGCACCTAACCCTTTGAGCTTTGACACCTGAGATATAAATGCCTGACTTTGGAATGTCTCTAATTGCGACTCAAAAGTAGCCGAATCGCTACCCGCCACAGTTGGGAAGTTTGACTCAACACCCACCGCGCCCTCTAAAGCCCCACCTTCAAGCATTCGATCAATAGTGCCTATAGAGTCATCCATTGACTGAATAGATGCTGTAGCATTGAACTCTCGATCCCGTTTAGCTCGATCAATTTTATTTTCAAGTTCCTGTTTCTTTATCTCGTTGGTTTCTCGCCTAGACTGTAATTCTAATCGCCTAAGCTCTGATTCTTGGCGTCTTAAATCCTGCGATTCTCTTTTGATGGATCTATCTTCAAGTTGAGCCTGCGTTTCTGGCGCCGTCGCAACAACTTGACCGCCTCTAAATCTAGTTTGGCCAGGTGATAAAGTGAAGGACTCGGTATTATCTTCAGGCGCGTAACCCATTTTCCGACCAACGTTTAAATCGTCGGTCATCATTTGAATTACCCCACCGAAACCCTGCCCTGAATCCGCCGCTTGCTTAATGGCGCTCATATACTGCATTGTTTCAGTAGCATCATTGCCCTCACCAATGTTTTCTACTCTTGACTTACCTAGCTGAACAGCTAAATCTGGCCGCCCTTGCGTTAAAAATTCATGCATCCCAAGCAAGTCCTTATATGCAGCTTGCCCGCGCTCTAGTCCTAGCTTCTTGTTTCTTTGCCGCTCTGCTATCTGCCGCTGTTGTTGTACAAAAGCGTCTTCTCTTGCTTGGCGCTCTTGCTGTTGAGCGTACCGCTGCTTTTCCTGTTCGGCCCTGTAGTAGTCAGTAAGCAGACCGCCGCCTTGAAGTATTAGTCCCGCTTGGAAAAGTCGTTCTCTTAATGGTTCGGCCATTAGTTTAATGCTCCGTAGTTAACCCGCAAATAACCATCTTCACCCTGAATCACTGCATCAGGACGAACTTTCATCGCCTCTTGAGCAATCACGCCTACACATGATTGATCGCCAGCAATCCGCCGCCCTTCTTGATTCCAGTCCCAAATATAATATTTTAGTCCATTACGCTCGCCAATCGGGTGAATATTGGTCTTTAGCCTGATATCGGATAATTTGGCCCCCGCTGCAACGACTTTTCCAATATCTCCTAATATGCCGCTCGTTTTTGTAACCGGAGCTATACCAGTCTGATTAGCCTGACTTGTTTCAATGTTGGCTAAAATAGCAGCTACCTGAGTTTTCGCTTCCGCTGCGGTCAATCCGTTATTAAGCAAAATTTGTTCAAGTTGAGCGCCACCATCAGCTAGAATTTCAGATGTAGTTAAACCCTGCTGGTTAGCTAGATTTGCTATTGCGCTCGTTGTTGCTGCAACATTAGCCGCATCTAGTTCGCCTGCTCGCGTTCGTCCTGCTGCTAATTGATTAGCTAAACTAGATAGATATTCCGCGTTAGCTCTTCCGCCCGTTGTATTGATATTCGCCAAGTTCTGAGCGGCGCCCGTTTCAAGTGCTGCCTGATCACCTGACAATGCCGCCAAACTTTGAGCCGTTGCCGCATCAATATTAGCTCTAGAACCCTGAATGTCAGCCAATTGAACCGCCGCTTGTGCTTGAGTTGCTGCTTGTGCGTTCTGAATGTCAGCAAGATTTTGGCCTGCTGTTACGTCAAACTGCGCACCTTGGCCCGCAATATTTGCCAGCCCTTGAGCCGTTGCCTGTTGGAATCCTGCTCCAGCACGCTCTATATCTGCTAGATTTTGACCTGCTGCAAGACTGAAGCCCGCGCCCTGTCCTGATAAATTAGCTAGATTCTGAGCTGAAGTCCCAGCATAACCCGCGCCCGCTTGAGCGATATTAGCTAAACTCTGACCAGCCGCCTGCTGAATGCCTGCGCCCGTTTGAGCTATATTCCCAAACTGACCCGCTGCCGCTAGGCCTTGGTTTATTAGTGCGTTTCTGTTGTCAATTTCCTGCTGCTGGAATTGTGAGGCTGTGCCCTGACCGAATCGGATGAGTTCTTTTTGAAGATTTGCACCGCCTAGCCCACCTGTTGCTCCAGCATTTCGGATCATGGCACGCTCTCCCTGCTGCAAAAGAAATTGCTGGGCGGGTGAAGTCTGAGCATTGCTTAATGCAAGCGCCTGAGCTTCTGGCCCTAAAGCGCCAGTGATTGCAGCATTTACCTGTTGAGCCTGTGCGCCAGCATCAATAAATTGCTGATTGGCGGCTAATGCAGGGTTCAATTGGTTTTGAGCTGCGATTGTTGCCGCGTTAATGTTTCCGCCTGCCCCCGCTAACAATTGATTAATGTCAGTCTGACCGCCTGCAATATCAGCACGCCCTGCGTTAATGCCCTGCTGCGCGTTCAATAGAGCCTGATTAATATCACCACGGCCCGCCTGTAGCGCCTGATTAATATTGGCCTGACCGCCAGTTAAATCAGCACGGCCCGCACCTAACCCCTGCTGGGCATTAATTAGAGCCTGATTGATATCAGTACGACCACCGGCAAATGTTTGATTCACATTAGCCTGCCCGCCCATAATGTCAGCACGACCGCCAGTTAACGCTTGTTGTGCTGCAAATTGACCACCTGATAAATCAGCGCGGCCCGTGTTAATTTTTTCAGTTGCCGCCGTTAAGCCCTGCTGAATATTTGCTAAACCCTGCGTTTGGCCTTGTTGAAGTTGATCAAATCCCAGCTGACCGCCTTCAAGTAGTGCGTGCTCGGCTCCTATTAATCCAGTACGAGGAACCCATCCAGGCGCAGCCGTTGGAATTGGATTCGCCCCTGGTAGATTTGTTATTTGTACCATTTTATACGCTCCCGCCTTGATATGGTGCGGATTTCTCCAGCATGTCCTGATAGTCGAGTTGCTTTTTTAGTCGCGTTAATTGATCATCTGTTAAACCATCAATAGTATTACCAGAATTCACTGGCTCAACGACAGGCACAACAGGGTTAGCAGCATCAAAATTAAAAGGCGTAGCTTCTACGGGTTGATGTTGAGATAAAATGTCTTGCACTCTTTGAGGGTTAACAGGGTTGGCTTGAACGGTTAACCCACTAAAATCTGTGGGTAATCCCATTAAAGCGTTCCGTTGTTGACCTAATCCCGATCTCAATATGTTTTGAGCGTCCATAGTTCCGAATTGTGTTGCTTCCAGTCTAGCCGGTGCGATATTGCCTATTAATGCGCCCGCCGATTGAAAAGCGTTGCTTAAATCGGTTTGTGCTGCTGGGAAAAGATTTTGTACATCAGCCCTACCTTGAGCTTGACCCGCTTTAAAGTCCTCTCTTGAAATTGCGTTTTGCTGCACAGAAGAATCATGTGCTGTGGTATCTTTACCACTAAATAGTGTGCTAAAGAAGCCCATTTTTACACCTCATATCAATACCCAGCCTTTCGTTTTATCGCCTGCAATATCCGGCAATTGTTTAATGTATTTAATCGTTCCTGGCAGTGTCGCCGATGTATCAATGTATTCTCTGTACTGCAACGCCTCTAAAGCGCCTTCAGGTGTTCCAGACCCCTTTAATGGTATCAATCTTAATAGCTCGCTCCACTGAGATCTAAACCAAGAAACCATGACCCCATTGCCATCAACTATAGGATTAGCGCTCATCGGTAGCCACCTGCGATATCAGCCTCTAATTTGACTAAAACAGGTTTTACAGCGTCCGACATTATCAATCTAATAATCATGTGCCTTTTTGTGTGGCCGCATAAAGTCCAATAAACCAGCTTCTGATACTCACCCTTTTTACCTAGAGTTTGTAATCTCGACTGATTCCAGGTCTTGCCGCCATCTTTGGAGATATCCATCCACATTTGAGGATCTGCTACAACATCATTACCTACACCTGATTCAACAGTTGCTCGTAATGCAGGCAAACCGAAAGATTTCCCTTCATTTTCTAGCTTTGGAGTCGATACAATGCGCCTAATCTCTGAACCGTACTCTTGGTATTCATCTAAATCTAAGTACCCTATGCGCCCGTCTGTATCATCACAGACTATGATTTTATCGTATGCCGTACCGATCGACTGAACCCTCCAGCCCACGTCTTGGCCGCCAATAAATGAGCTTCTTGTGTGCCAACGTTGCGACCGCGCACCATAAACAATAGTGACGCTTGGAAGCTTCCAGCCCGTGAAATACTCGCCTCTTTGCGAATAGCTGAACCCATAGACCTGCGTCAGTTCATCGGCTGTTAAATCACCCAACAAGGCGTCAATGGATGGGTCGGAAATAGGCGACACATTGTTTCCAGATAATGCCCAAATAACTGGGGCTTCATTCACTCCGCCACCAATAAACATAATAGCGCCGGATGATTCAACGATTGAACTAGGAGCAAAAATCCCCTTATCGATGAATAGGCCGGTGCGTTGAAAGGGGAAATCTGCACCACCAATGTTCTCAAACTGCTCTAATGTTTCACCGCCACCGATCCACAGTTTATTATTCAAGACAAATGGAGCTACTGTTTTATCAGGGCTACTCTCTGCCGAACCTACGTCTACAGCATCCCAAGTCAACCCATCATTAGCATTAGATATCCGCCATTTTCCACCGTCATCAGTAACCGCGAAATATGAATCGATAAACGTTACATACTGAGGATTACCTGTATCCCTAAAGCCTGCCGCTGTGATTTCAGTCAGAGTATCAGGGTCTTCAGTAAAAATGTAACCTTTACCACCAGGAACAAGAACCATCAGCTGAGTGCCATTATTGGCCATTGAAACGAGCGTTACATCACCCTCAATATCTCCTAATTCATCGGCCGTATAATCAGCATTAAGCCTGTACAGAGCGTCACCATTCACAAAGTAGTGAAGCCCTGCCATGGTATTAGAGCCACGGTTTTCTTGATGTGATGTCCCTGTAGTGGCTATTTGAACTATGCCAGGTGTACCAAACAAAACTTCTTGATCATCGGTTACATTTACATACCAATTAGACAGTTCTCTATTAGAGACAGCCGCCGAATCAGAGCGATAAAAACCCATTGTTAGGGGAAGATTTATCATGCTACGCGGCCTATGCCAGCCTGCCCGATAACGTCCAAAGTCGAGCCTGATTGCTCATTAGATAACCAAAGCTCTATTTCATCGCCTTCACTCAAAATTGCTTGATGCGGAACGGTTAATGATGATGGCTTAGAGCTTGATGCCGTGCCGGTTTTTTTAACACCTACAGGGGCGCCGTTGATATGAATTTGTGCCCCCACAACTTTATCGCCGCCGCTCTCCATTAAAACAGACATAGAAAAGTCTATGGGCGTTTTATAGTCCGACTCACCTAAGTATGTAATTGTTCCAGTTGAGTCAATGGAGAATTTAGATTCCAGATCTGGAACCCAGACCCCAACCATTTTTACAAGCTCACCCGTTGTTGTAATGGGGGTTTTTAGCGCATTCCCTTCAATAGTCATATAGGCGTCTGGCCTTGTGTCGGGTATAGAAACATTGTCAGTAGATTTCCAACGAATATCATTGACAGGGTCTATGGTGGTTGAAATAACCATACCGCCGGAAACATTAGCGCCTGATAAAACGGCCTCACCGCCGGTCAATACATTATCGCTCGCAGTTAAACCCGCCAACGCTACAGACCCAACGGGGCCAGACATGAAGAAATCGCTTAACTCTATCCCCTGCGCTGTACAAGAACCCAAGTCAACGCCAATAAATCCGACATTAGTTGAACCTGTGGCGTACCGATCAAACGAGACTAACGGCCAGTCTGTACCAGCGATTACCATTCCTTGAACAGCAACATTATTCATTTCTACAGTGTTAATATTAGCCAGTAGACCATTGTCCAAAGTACCAACGTTCTGGCATGAATCACATATTGAATTAAGCATCCAAAATTGTTTTGTGTTACCTGCCCCTGTCTCCGACCAATCAAAAATAGTACCGTTTGGGCAATCAAAATGCAGGCTACTTATTTCAAAGTCTGCATCTTCACAAGTGAACATAATCCCAACGCCGGTATAGGTGAGTTTTGGCCCGAATGCACCATAACCAACAACAGCGGAACCATCCGCGCAAACAAAACGAGACGCGCTTAATACATCATTAGATATTACATAAGCATATCCAGCTAGTAGCGTTATAACGCCACCACTAGCCGCCGGAAAGTCAGACAGTGAATTAACCGCTACCGCCTTAGTTGCAGGTAGAGCGCCCGTAGCCGAGAATTTAAACACATGACCATCTTTAACAATAGCTATACCCGTGCTTGCCTCAAATGATGGAAAAACTGGGCTATCGGCGGTTATATCGGTTACTAATGGCAGTTGTGTCGTATCCTGGCTAAAATTATGCTCAATAGTTATGCCGCCTTGATCCGACACACTTAGCTTAATTCCTGGGCCAGCCTCACCGTTACGGATTTTATAATCAGAGCCCGCGACGTCTAAAATAGGAACCGTTGTAGGGTCGCCAGCTTGTGACATCGTGCCGGTTACACCCAATGCAGCATAAAAGTTTGCATCAGTAATACTATAATTTACGCCGTTATAGACGAAATCTATTAACGAACCGGCGGG
>Ga0098052_1002394_pt1 | contig 11372 bp, 16 predicted proteins | sample 15_taG_FD_81591 | JGI IMG/M metagenome (GOLD analysis project Ga0098052, IMG submission 81591) | Marine viral communities from the Subarctic Pacific Ocean - 15_ETSP_OMZ_AT15312 metaG | ecosystem: Environmental > Aquatic > Marine > Oceanic | place: Pacific Ocean | collected 2015-01-18 | reverse complement strand
TCAAATGGTTTTTTGTGAATGATTTGTCAAGGGATTCAGGCTGCAGCTCAAAAGTTATAGTTGAGAATGATTTGTCAAGGGATTCAGGCTGCAGCTCAAAAGTTATAGTTGAGAATGATTTGTCAAGCAACCGGCGGAAAAAATAACCGGTCAACTTATAAGTGAAATGATTTGTCAATATCCCAAATTGGGATGTGGCGCCGGAAAGTTATAGTTGAGACAATTTGTCAACCCGACTGTTTTGTGAGAGACAACGCGCCGGAGGTCGTCAAAAGTTATAAGTTGTCAAGTGATTTGTGGGATAGAGCCCGCCGGAGCAATGCAAGAGTTATAGTTGGGCTGCCCCAAAGTTACATACATATTGTAACACATTTTGAAGGCAAAAGTTATAGTTGGGTTCAGTCCTCGTTGTGGGCGATCCAATCTTCGTCGTCTAAATCATAAACCATCAATTCGAGATAGTAAGGAACCTCTAGGGAACTCTGATAAATGATTCGTTTTTTCTGCTCCGAAAATGAAAAAACAGTGACTGAATTGACACTCTCGTAACGAAGGGGAACATACCCAAACCCAGTCATCATATCGTACCCTGGATCGAAATCGTCAAAAGGAAATTCATAATGGTGATATTCTGCAAACTCTTGGAGCCCTATAATAAGACCATAATGAAAATCAAATTCCTGGCCAAAAGACTTCCAGCGGACAATATCCCCACATTTGAACTTAGACCAATCCACATATTTTTACCCATCTCCAACTTTATTTTCAGTTAGAGACATTAATTTATCATATGCCTCTTTTTTTAAGTCGGAGAGTTTTTTCAAATACTCATTGTGACGTAGCGTCTTAAAAACTAAATTCTCGATGGAAAATTCTCCACCCTGTTCGAGCCCACACTGACGATAGCTAACGATCTTTTGCATCAATCTGTCAGCCTCGCCATACGCTTCTTCATATTTTTTCTTCAATTTTAATTCTAAAACCATCTCAATCAAATTCTCGATAGCTCGCGCTTTTTGTTCAATAGCTTGTTCGCTCACTTCGAACTCTTCTTTCACGGGTTCGATCACCCAACTATCATTGAGGAGTGAGTAAACCCCAGTAGAATGATGAGGCTCGTTAAAATCCTGCACATATATTTCTACTTCGTGTTTTTTTAATAAAATTTCGTGGTTTCGATTCCAATTGGTTTTAGCCATCGTTAAAAAATCTTTTACCAACTTCAGGTTATCATCTACTTCAGAATAATTTATCACAACATGGAGATCCAGATCGCTGCCGCTGGAATAGTTATAGTTGGCTTCCGATCCAGTCAACGTTATGTCTAAAATGGGAGCCGGTAATTCTAATTTTTCATAGAACTCTGCCGCAATTTTTAACAATTTGTCGCGAACTTTAGCATCCAACTTATTTTTAGTCCAAAACGTAGGATCTAACTCATCATGCAATTCGACCCCGGCAATCTCTTCCTCCAGTGGCCCGAGGCCAGATTTGGGGTTCATAGGACGTTTTTTCGTATAGGGCGACGTATTCCTTTGACCCCCTTTATCCAAGATAGCTATCTTAAAACGTTTATTTTGTGACTTCGCCCATTTTTGATAAGGTTCGATTTCCTTAATAATACTTTTATATTCTTCCCATAACTCAAGTCTCATTCTTGTGTATCTCCCCAGTCAAGGTCATTTTTTGTTTTTACTTTTACCTTTAAGTGTTTTTCGACCACATCAAGGCGCGTCGAGATGCGTTCAATCATACGGATGATTTGTGACAGCGCTGGGTCGAGTGTGGCATCCGGTGCTGTCTTATCTGCAACTGTTTCTTTCTCTTGGCTAGTTGGCCATGGTTTATGCTTCTTGTCGAGGGGCATCGGCCTTAAATCCCAAGGCAGCTCCGAATCTAGTTCTTCTCGTATCATTCGATATAAAGTTGCGCGTGTTAATTTCATGAATCATCTTCTCCAAAAGTTTCTTGTTCGCCATCTTGGTAAGTTAAAATTGTTTTGTTAGCTGGGTGGGGTTCAATATGGACCTTGATAAAATCATTCATCGAATCAAAAATCGCAATACCACCGCGCGGCGGCGGGTACAACCAATGAATGACGCATTGTCCGGTTCCCAAGAGCATTCCCTCGATTACTACCCCTGTACCCGACACTCCACTTTCATCAACCTGCCGAGCAACTGTAAAAGTGCGAATGCCGCGTGGGGCCAACTTCGCGGGAGGTGCTGGTTTTAAGGATTCGCGTAATTCAGCTTCTTCTGATTCTTCAGATTCGTGTTGGTCATCTGGTTTATCGAACATAACTTGCCCCCTTGTAAATAAAAATTTAATATTTCTTGTGTTCTGCGACAATTTCTTACGGGAAATAAAAAATCTCGTTCGCCCAAAGCCTGGGCTGCGCTATAGTCATTGCCGTGTTCGTCCATTCGATCTCCAAAGAAGCAAATGATTTCTTCGGGATACTGCTCCTGTAAGTAGCGCACGGCTTGAGATTTGTCATATCCCGAGGGATAAATATCAATCGAAATTTCCCCTCCGATTTTAATATCAAGCTCGGGGAAGGTAGCCATCAACAAAACCGCCATACGCTTCCGTTCTTGTTTTTTACTGTCCCACTTATAGTAGGCACTTCTTTGTTCGAGAGTGGCATCCCGACCTACAATACTAAAATTAATCATCCCTGGCCGATATTCAATGTGGTTTCCGGTGCGGAGAGGATAGGGTGAAGTCTCGATCATTTTCTCCAATTGGTGGACTAAACTCTCTTCGGGTATAAACTGGTTTTCATATTGAAGCTCCTCCCCTTTATAAAATTGATTTGCTGAACATGGGAAAATCCCCCCACATTGCGCAAGGATTTCGTGGGGTACCTGTTCTTCGATCTTTTTCATGTCGGAGCCAGAAGCCAAATACACCTTTGAAGATCCAGTCAGTGTTCTCATAGTTGCACACATTTTTTCGGTCATGGGCCGCCGTGGTGGTGTTAATGTTCCATCCACATCAAATAAAAATATCATTCCTAAGCTTCCCCTACCGGCTTAAAGTCTTTCATCATCTCATCCGTTAGGGCATCTTTAATTTCATCCATAAACTTGTCGAGATGGATCTTATTCTTGGTGTGCTCGGCAATGTCAGACTTTTTAATCTCATCTAACATATCCCAAAGCGAACCGTTTTCGTCCTGCACTTGAACCATATCTTTTATTAAACTCTCATTCTCTTTTTCTAATAAGAATATTTCGCGCAGTAGTTGAGTTTCCCTCTTGAGCGGAATAAATCCGGCCATTCTCATAATCTTGTGTAAAAGTTTAAACATCTATTACTCCTAACATTAATAACTTCTGTCAGTAAATAGTTTTTAAGTAGAGCAATGTTACTTTTTTCACGGATGTGAGGGAGTATTTCCTGTGTCCCACACCCCAGGTACCACTTCGGTACTCTGCGGTCCGAAACTATAACTTTCGACATCATAAGCAATTTCTACCCACGAGTCGGCTGGTGGATCTGGATCGAAATAAACTGTGTTGTCGTCGGTTTTATATTTCCAATCCTGATTGGGGCGCCCATCAATGAAAACAACGATTGTGCTTTCATATGGGATGTGAGTCAATTTCCACTCACTGTGTGGTTCAATCTGAATGGATGCATCTGTAACTCCAGGTGCCCAATCTTCGGAACAAATATCTACCACGATACCACCAAGGGCATTCGTTGCCTCTTCATAACGATCTCCGATATAATAGGTGTTCGGAGGACTAGGACATACCGACCGGGTGGCATCGACGTTAATAACGCTAGCCATATATACTGATGATCTAAAATAGCGCATCCAATCTACAAAATCCTGTACTTGAATCATAGTGTCTTTACTTTGTTCTTCCTCGTCGGAAACCATCACTACCAAAAACGCAGCGTCGTGGCGCATCCACGTAGGTGCGTAAGCGTTGCTCGTCACATATTCATAGGTCGCGTCGAATCCCGCTTCCAGAGGACCTCCGGACATATTGTCATACATCTGTTTTAAATCATCAATATCATCCCCAGGTAAAATTGGGAACTGACTGTCTATCCATGCCACGTTTGGAGAATTAGATATCATATTCAACCTCCAGCCAGATATAGGAAGAGCAGCCAACATAGCTTCCATTCCCGCCAGCAATTCATCTTCGTAAACATGCATGGAGCCAGATGTATCAATGACCCATAAGATATCCACACCATTTTGGCTCGCGGGCTGGATGAATGAATCAATCCATATCTGTGTGTCGGGTTCCACTTCGACATAAATATATTCTGTTTCGGTGTCTACCACCGCATGAGTCATTGTAAATTCATTAGTGCAAGAAGTTATAAACAATAATGCCAGGAGAGCATAAAAGATTTTAGAAACCTTCATTGAGAGCCCTCCCGTGTCTAGCTAAATTAGCTTTAAGTTGCCGCGAATCTATTAGATTGGCTGGGGCCACGTACACAACACTCTCAACTAGTTGGCGCCCATCGACGCCATGACCAACCATGATAGCGGACACCACCCCCACAAAATTCCCATTCACGTCAAAAACGCCCGAGCCGCTGGATCCTGGCCATGCCACGGATTGCATAGCTACATCGGTGCCGAATCCTTCCCCAATTAAAACGCCCCCAAAGGTTAAAAGATTGTTGGCGCCCGGGAAGCCAGAGTAGACTACATCCGTTCCCACTTGAAGCTTTTTCGCCCGCTTAAACGATGAAGCCTTTCGACTGTCTAAGGTGGGAACTTTGATGACCGCAATATCCACATAGCGATCAATATAAACCAGCGTGCCAACTACTTTTTCGTGAGGCGTAGTGATAATAGCCTCGTCTTTAAAAATTATGCCTGGTGAAAAGGTGTAAAGATGCGCTGCGGTTACCACCACAGTTTGGTTTCCCATCTTAAAATAGGTACCGGAACCCCCAACGAGCCCGAATCCTGCATCCACTTCCACTCTTACCGCCGCTTCTCGCGACTTTTTCCACGAATTGGCGCTGTAAGTATATTGATAATCGGGAAGCTCTAAAACTTCACATACTTCCCCTTCTGCAATTTCATTATAAACCTCATTAAGTTCTTTACCAAGTTGCTCGGTGGAATTGAGATCACACGCAAGACCTCCCACTAAAAGTAAAAAACAAAGAACCCATTTAAAAACCCCTTTCATCCTCTCTGTCCTCCTGCGAGGGTCAAGCCCACAGTAGTAACTATGAGGAAAAAAGTGGAAATCCTACCTTTCTGGCAACTCTTCTAAATCTTCTTCAGTTATGAGGCCAGTGTCCCTTTCGATGGGCTGCGGTTCAATTTTCTTTTTTTTAACACAACCTCCCAACAACATTAAAATTAAAAAAATTCTCATCCATACATAATCCTTTTCTAAATGGGTTCGGGGCGCGAAGCGAGTCGGACAACAGTGCACCCGGGGATTTCCCGACTACGAATAATGGGAAGCATCACTTTGTGAATATAATACTTGGCCCCCATGCTGTCTTTGTTGGGATGAAATTTAATACGGATACGACTTACATATTTTTTCTGGAACTCGTTATACAACGACTCCATGGCAGTCACGATCGTGACACCGGGGATCGACCGAATATCCGCGAGAGTTTCTTCAATACCATACGACGACTCAATGGACAAAATTAATTCTACCTTGAACTGGCGCAGGTGATATTTATTCTCCTTCAATAAATCCAAGTGATAATCTATAATGTCATCCAAATAAGTTTCCATCATCTATAAATAGTTCATCTCATTTCCAAAATACTTGAATCCCAACTATCGCGAAAGATAAAGCAATACATACTAAAGTTTTGGGCGCGAACATATTTTCGTTAAAATAATAATAAGTGAGGAGGGGGAACACTAAATAAGAAAGACCGAAGCCAACGAGTCGGGCGCCCCAGGCTTCGCCCAGTTCCTCCACGGCGAATTTCATTCCATACAGGAAAAAATATTGAGTGGGAATAGCAAAGATAAAAGGCAACCAATGGATATTATCCTTGCACCATTTCCAAATAAAAATACTATATGTTCCATACCATGCGGCGATGTGTCCCGCCGTGATCAAGAGCGCGGCGAGATAAAGCTTGGTTGTCATTTAGTCGCGCTCGTAGTCATCAGAGAGCCGCACCACATCATCCAAATGATCGGTGCTAACTTCCATAAAGTCCACCGATCCAGAGAGAGCCTGAAAGCGGTGAATCTGGCCCGGGCTGACATGAAACGAATCACCACACTCTATTTTTAGAACTATGCCTGATTCGTCTGTGTTATACAAGGTCCCATTTATAACATACACCGTTTCTTCTTTTTCTTCGTGGTACTGTTTAGATAAGCGATGACCTGCATCGATATGCAAAAGCTTGCCCACATAATTTTTAGTCTGGGCCCAAATTATTTCATAACCCCAGGGTTTTTCAATTCTCTTCTGTTTCACACATCACCCACTTTATATATTTAACCAGGCTCGAAGAATAGTTATACTCAAACAACTCCGGGTCCAGTGAAATTCCCAATTGCTCACTTAATTTATATCCTTCATACCACGCCATCACTTCTTCTTCTAGTACAGCCATCTTGTCCTCCACCGTTTTGCGGCGGATCTTAGTCCGAGGCTTCTTGTTTTTATGTCGATATACCACATGGCCTGCCTCGTGCAATAATATTATTAATTGTAACTCATCAGAGTGAGTATCATTAATAGAAATAATACCAGGATCGTCTGGGTCTTCAGGAACAAACCAATACTCATCCATCCCATCGCTATCATAATCCACATATATATCGTGCTCGTCTATCAAAAAAGCTTCTACGCATAACAAATCGTCGCACAGTTTCTTACTTGCGTCCACGCTTCCTCCGCCCCTTCGGAGAATAGCCCTGCATGTTTCCGGATACGCCTTTTCCCCAAAAGTGTTTGTTTTTCTTTTGGTCGGTCAATAGAGAGATGGAAATTCTATTTTTATCTTTCTGGAAGTGGAACCTATAACTTTCTAATGTTCCATACAAGGATTTCCGATGCCGCTTGGTTGGGGGTTTGTTTAAAAATATAAGACATCTTTCCACGATATCTTGTTCTTCCAACCCCTCATTTAAATAATAGGCTATCCCCTTTGTGGGAACGAGGTAAGCGACCACGGACCATTTTTTAAATCCAAAGTTTTCGATGGGCAAATAACATCCCTCATATATTCCTAATTTTTTCTTTTCATCTGGGCCACCCGATAAAACCTCACCGTATTCCCCAATGGGTTCGAAATAACATTCGATTTCCATTTTCACCCCTGCAATAGCTGTCTTTGGTTCACATGAAGCTTTTTATGTACCTCGGCTACAGAACCTATAACAATAATATCTTGCCCATAAGTTCCCTTGTTCAATGAGAGGGTTGTAAATTCTTGACGACTATCTAATTCTTGCGGTAGGCGCCCCTCCTTTAATAATCCTAGCATGTCATAACTTTCACGAATACAGACTACATGGACTGGATTAATAAAAATAGTGCGGACCGAATAGGCTTGGCCGCGTTGAGTGTTTCCTTCGTTTCTGTCGAAAATTTCGACGAGTTGCACATTCATTGTGCCTCCTTTAGTGGATAAGTGTGTTGTTCATTTACGCACCACAATTCTCCATCATAAAAAACCTTCAACCAAACTTGATTGGCTTGGACTTTTTTAATAAACATTAAATGTTGTGGTGTTTTAGTTATATGTGTTTTTTCTATGTCTGAGGTCTGGGCCGCAAATCTATAGAGCGTAACCTCAGAAGGGATATATACATATTCCCCTTGTTTAAAATTATTCATCTTTTATTTCCTCCGTAGGAACCGCTGGATACTCAGGAGCGACAGCTTCCACCGAGGGAATCTGCGCTAAAGTTTGAGCATAGCCGCTCAATAATTTCATGCATTCTTCTAGACGGATATCGGCTGTAGCCATTTTCATTCTCACCTTATCCAGTTCATCAATGCATGTCAATGCATCCCGACCGATAGCGCGTGATAACTGTCCATGCAGTGAGCGAATTTCCTCATTGCATTCTATTAACATTCTCTCTATTTCGCGAGGCACGTCTTCCAATTCAGCGGAATAAACAATATTTACTCTCATCTAAACTCCGTCTATTTAAAAAATGTATGCCAGATAGTAGCGCATCCCAAGCCGATAATAGCTGTGATGATGGCCCAGCCAATTTTATCCGTTTGGGCTTTCCACAACTCTAGTGCTCGCAAACGTGCATATAATCCCTCTTCGGGATTATAAATGGCATCTTTAATTTTGCTAACATCTTCTGACATTTTCGACTGACATAGCAGGATATTATCAATCCCGTCCGCCATTCTTTCTAGTTTACCATCCAACTCTACAATATCAATCTTGGTTACCTCATCACTCATGAGTCGAAGTCCTCCCAACGTTCGTAAGTAGTTCCATAAGTTATCTATTTCTGGATAATTGCGTAATTGGTAGTTAGAAGAGTACCGGCCACCGAAGCTGCATTTTCGAGAGCCGTCCGCGTAACCTTAACAGGATCTACAATTCCTGTGGCCACCATATCCACAATACCATCCGATATAAAATCCCACCCACACCCGGGTTCACAATCTTTCAGAGCCGCAAAAATTAAATCTGGAGAACTCCCTGCGTTCAGGGCCATTTGGCGCAGAGGTGCACCGAGCGATTGTTTAAGAATCTCTGCTCCCACTCGCTGGTCTTCGTTTTCGGGCTCGATTCTAATAGCATCAGCACAACGTAATAGAGTTACGCCGCCGCCTGGGATAATCCCCTCCAACTGGGCCGACTTAACTGCCTCAAGTGCATCCTCAATACGATGCTTCTTTTCTATCATTTCTATGGCAGTGGGCGCCCCAACTTGAATAACTGCTACCCCGCTCGCTAACCGAGCGATGCGCTCCTGTAGTTTTTCACAGGCATGTAAGTCATCCTCATGTTTAAACTGTTCCTTCAGAGACTCCACGCGCAAGTCCAACAAGTCAGTGTTTCCCTTCCCCCCCACAACGGTGGTCTGATATCGTGTTACTTCTATCTTTTGGGCGCTTCCGAAATCCACAAGCTTTACTTCCTTGAGGCGCTTCCCATCACCGCGACTTACAAAAGTGGCGCCACATGACAGTGCAAGGTCGCGTAAAATATTAATTCGATCCTCTCCATATGAAGGGGCTTTGATAGCGGCGATCTTGAGAGTGCCCCGAATAGCGTTCATAATCATGGCCGCCAGCGCTTGGCCTTCTATTTCGGGAGCGAAGAAAATTAGGGGTCGACCTTCCCTAGCCGCCAGTTCCAAAATAGGAAATATCTCCTGGACATTATCAATCTTTTCATCGGTCACCAAAAGCATAGGATCTTCATAAAGAAGAGTGCGACGTCGCTCGTCAGTTACAAAAGCTGACGCGGCGTAGCCCGCTTGGAGAATAAAGCCCTCTTTTAAATCAAGTACCGTCTGATTAGAACTCGATTCCTCTACGGTGATAGCGCCGTCTTTCCCTGCACAATCAACGGCGCGAGCGATAAGCTGCCCTAAATAATTATCATTGTTGGCAGAGATGGCGGCAACATTAGCTATTTCATCAATAGAGGAGATGGGCTCGGCCAACTCTTTAAGTCTGCGCACAACTTGGTTGACTGCTTTGTCAATGCCGCGCTTTAATTCGATGGGGGCTGCTCCAGCGGAAATATATCTTTGGGCGCTTTGCAAAATTGCCCGGGCTAAAATCGTTGCTGTTGTAGTTCCATCCCCAGCATCTTCGTTGGTCTGACTGGCTGCAAGTTTAATTATTTGAACTGCAGCATCCTGGAACGGATCATCAAGATCCACAAAGCCTGCGACGGTTACGCCGTCTTTTGTTATAATGGGGACTTTCCCCTTCTCTTGCAAAATAACATTCCTCCCCCTTGGACCAAGGGTTGAAGCTACGTTATCTGCGAGAACATTGATTCCTTCTAGAATCTTCTGGTTTAAGTTAGAACCAGAGTCATAATGTTTAGTCAATTATTACCTCGTCTTTTTTATATTCTTTCTGTTCGCGAATCCCCCGGCCGCCTGGAACTCGTTTCCCGGTCGAGCCCGGTTGCTTGCCACGGCTGAAGTTATATTTGCCAGCGTCAGGTACATCGCCTTTCATCACCTGCTCGGTTTTCTTATCAATATTTTTAGCGGCGTCCTGGGCCTGTTTTGCCACATTGCCATCCTTCATGCCGTCGGAAACATATTTGTTTAAACTATCGGTGAGAGTTTTGAGGCTCGTAAAAATTTCGAAGATGGCCGCGTTTAAATTATTAACTGTGCTCTGGAGTACATCTTCTACAGTTTCGCGACCAATCTGGGTCTTCCCCACGATGTATTCATTCCCATAAGGATAAAGGTTGGTTTGGTCGACCTTGCCCATATTTTTTCCCAAGCTGGCGCCAGACAAACTAAAACGGGATCCCGTGTCGAGCGCTCCCTTAGTATGAGCGAGGGCAAACTTATATAACTCTTTGTTCTTTTTCCGGAAGTCAGCGAGGAGTTCATAAGAAATCTTAGCATCCATCGTGTCATATAATTCCGCTTTAAAAGTATTACGCTCTTTGTTCTTCGGAGTGGAGGCGCCAAATTTCTTGTACCGCTTCATTGCGTTACTGAGAGCATCCAAAACAAGAAGTTGTTTATTAACCTCTTCGGTGCTCTTCGGCGCCTTTTCTTCTAGGACGAGGTCGGAGGTACCCTCCACAAACCCCTGATATCGGCTGCGGATTTTCTTCTTGTCATCAGTAAAAACAGAGGGAAGTTTTTTAAATTGAGCTTGAGTCGAAGGAATAAATGAGGAACTGGTCGCGGTGCGCCAAGTACCATCTACCGGGTTGATAACCGTGGCATAAAAGAGCTTCACCAACTCATCGATCTCTTCTTTTGGAATCCCTTGGGCTAAAAGAGCCTCTTCGAAGGCCAAATTAAAATACTCATAATATATGGTATGAGTCCGAGTTCCGGGTTCGGGAATGGTTATGGATTTTAAAAATTGAGGATCCTTAAATTTATTTTCTATATCGGCATCTTGGAATTGTTTGGGCAATATAAGATTACTGACATACTTGGCGTTGCCAACGTAATATAGGATGTCGATTACATTATCTAATGTAAAATTAAAAGCCATCCACTTAAGTGCACCTGTTTTCTTCAATGCATCGCCACCTGTGAAATCTTTAGTTACAAGAATATACTCCATTATTGGCTTGCGTAATAGATCTTGCATTAATTGTCTTAAAGAACCACCCACCTCTAAACCAGCCTCGGCATATAACTTAAGAGAAATGGGGTGAGTTGCTCCCTCCATGGGAAAAGTCTCTGATTTATC
>Ga0098052_1002393_pt1 | contig 11372 bp, 6 predicted proteins | sample 15_taG_FD_81591 | JGI IMG/M metagenome (GOLD analysis project Ga0098052, IMG submission 81591) | Marine viral communities from the Subarctic Pacific Ocean - 15_ETSP_OMZ_AT15312 metaG | ecosystem: Environmental > Aquatic > Marine > Oceanic | place: Pacific Ocean | collected 2015-01-18 | reverse complement strand
CTCCTGCAAAGGAAGCTCCTGTGGAGGAGACTCCTGTGGAGGAGGGAGGCAAATAACATGGCAAATATACGATATGACGTAACCCGCTGGGACGTTTCAGTAATACACGACAGCCATCCGACTCAATCGGGGTGTGTCGATTCGGTGATTCTCGGCATAACTTCCACGGATCAGGAGAGTGGGAAATCCGCTTACAAGGACGAACGCATAAGTGTTCCATTCCAATCTCTTGAAGAGTTTGAGGCAGGAGCCGAGGCATTCGTAGAAGGGGTGATCGGGTCTGGTGGGTGGTACTTGGAATTGCAAACAAGAATTGCAGCACAACTGTCTGCTCCTGAGCCAGCACCGAGCAGGGAGATGCCCGACTTTGCCAGCATGAACATAGGCGACGGCTACAGCGAGTTGCCTAGCGAAGAGGAGGCAGAAGAGGTAGAGGAGGCAGAAGAGGAAACTGTGGAGGAAGAATCTTCTGAAGAGGAGACTCCTGCAGAAGAGGAAACTGTGGAGGAAGAATCTTCTGAAGAGGAGACTCCTGCAGAAGAGGAAGGAGGAGGTTAATAAGATGGGTAATTTTGGACAAGATCTTATTGATGCTTATCGCGGGAAATCCAAAAGCAATAACTCGATAGATATAAATATTGACCAAGCCGGCGATGACTATGCGAGTCTGTTACAGGCTGGGATAACTGGCCAAGCTGGGTCGATGGAAGATCTGCTTCGCTATGAATCTGTATTTCGGCCTCGCATGGCCGAGATAGAGATGGACACCCTTGAGCGGATGTTCCCTCGGCAGATGCAGTTGTATCGCAAGATCATGCCGGCCATGACGCAGCTTGAGTTGCAAAGCACCCGTGACACTCGCGCTGCCGAGCTGGCAGACATCGAGCGATTCGGGCCGCAGCTCCAGGGTGCCGTGGATCGGTTAAGGCCGCGCTCTGCTGAAATGCATAAGCTGCTCGACGAGCAAGCGATTGCTGGGCTGAAATCTGGCGGACAATTGTCACCGTATCAAAAACGGATGACCAGCCAGGGGGCGCATGAAATATTCAGTCGCTCTGGTATGTCAGGCTACGGGCCGTATGAAGGTATGGCAGAGCTGGAGTTGCAAAATCGTATGTCTACACAGATGGAGGATCGGAACAGGCGCTTTGCACAGCAACAGCTTCAAGTTGGTGCTGCCACGCAATTGGATATTCCGATGTACCTGACCGGCAGGACAAGTCGCACACCAATCAATATTGCACCTGGTGTGTTTGCTCAAACCCAAAGTACTTCACCAGGTCAAGTCATACAGGGAGAAAGCCAAATGCTGATGGATCTGGCTGGAGCAAGGATGGGAATGGATATGTACAACAACCAAAGCCAGGTTAGTCGGAGTAGATATAAGCCATATTACAACGATTCATATGGCGGTTAAATAAATAGAGGGTAATAAAATGGCAGAGTTATTTGCAGGATATAAAGGTGGATCATTTGGCAGCGTGTTGCCGTCGATGATAAATGCGGCGATGCAGCGTCAAAACCAGAACCTCACGCCTCCACGGTTCAATATTCCAAGGAACGTGAGGCCGGCTGCTAGTCCTGCTCGCCCAGGGATGGCGCCCATAACGCCGCACGATAATAAGATGTTTAAGGATCGCACATTGGGTGCGACACTTGCCGAAATCAATGAACTGCGGAATCAGACGCAAACTGAAACCGTCCAGATCCCTATCGAGACACCTCCACCTGGAGGAGTGGAGGCATTGGATGAATACCGGAGGCTACAGGATCACGAAGGCAAACTGGCCAACATGATCACGGATCTAAATACGCAGTCCAACAAATTGGAAAAGGAGATAAAAGGTTTTCCAAGCGAAGGCATGACTCCGGAGCAGTTGGCTCAATCCCAGGGGTTAGTGGATCAGTTTAATGCGGCACAGGATCAGAAGGCCGAGGCAGAGCGTACTATGGTGGACGTAAATTCTGCCATCGAATCCAACATATTGGCTGGCGGCGGTGAGCCAATCACCGAGGTGCATACAGCGCATCGCGAAGTGCCGACAGACAACGCGACCAAGCGTGATGCCGCCATGAAAATGGTTGCTGCTCAAGGTGGCAAGCTGGGGGGTGTGGAGATGGCAAAACTGTACAGCGAGATTGACCGTCTGTATCCGACAACTCGGACGGCGACCACTCATGTGGATGATCAAGGCAGTATCCTTGGTTGGCAACCGTCTGGTATGAATACATTTGTACAGAAGAAACCCAATCAATTTAATCCTGCTATGGTTCTTGGAGGCCATTGGGAACCCACAGGCATGAGCATAGATCAGTATGGTCAGCCAAGGTACAATTATGCACCAACAGAGACTCCCAAAAGGAAAGTTTTCTTTCCTGGCAAGCCGGCTATGTATGCAGCGTCCGATGAGTCTGCGGCAGAAATGAATTCACATTTGAAGGATCAGTTTGCCATTAACAATTCCATTGATCGGATCTTGGAAATCGCAGAATCAGTTCAGTGGGATGAGAATTGGTTTGATAAACTGAATCCAAATGTAAGGGCAGAAATACAAGCAATTCAAAAGGTGCTGGTAGGTAAACTGCGTGTGCCTTTGGTTGGCCCTGGTGTGGTTTCAAATTTTGATTACCAGCAATTGTTGGATGCCATAAACGATCCAACTGCATTTGAATTCCAGAATCTTATTTCTGGCGGTCAGAGTTCAATCGTCAAATTGAATGTGCTGAAGGAGCAGATCAATAATAGTCTTTTGGATAAGGCAGCTTACGCCGGCCTGACCGTGCCAGGATCGAAGTACAGACTTCCGGAAGAATTTAGGAGGTTTGATGATATAGCAACTGCGAGGTATTTCGGCTTCCAAGCTGGGGATATCGTTCATGTCAAGGGAGTGCCAGGCAGGGGTGCTGGATACACAAGGATAAGACTTAAACCGGCAGGAACAGTTACGCCGGCAGCAACAGGAGGCCCGTAATGGCACAACAGCAAGTAGGTTACGAAATATTAGAGGATGCTCCGGATAATGGATTGGGGTATGAGATAGTCGATGATCCGGACGAACCTGTAAGCGATCAATTCGATGTCCTTGATGCAAACGGCAATGCTATCTCCCGTAACGAACTGGAGAACACTCCGGAATACATAGCCCAGTTGATGGCGGATCCGAATTTCGTTCCCAGCCAGGAACAGTTCCAGAAATTTAAGGAGCATCATTCAGACGCATCATGGACAGAGATCCTTGGTGGCGTGACAGATTACTTTGGAGGACTGATTGCCAATGGTGTGGAGGATCTCGCTGAAATGGCAGAGGAACATCCTGGCATTGACGTTGCCCCAGAGTTGCTTGGCACTGTCATGGAAGCATTCATGCAGGGCAATGCCGGTCTGTACCAGGTGATCACTCAAAGCCAGGATCCAAACTCATGGGCTTTCAAAACAAAGAAGGCACTGGTTGAGGCATATGCGGGAACGCATGAAGGGAGTTTAACTAAAGATTTAATTTCAAAGACAGGAGGTGCGGGAATTTTCATGTCAGCCCCAGCCCTCATGCTTGATGCCATCAATTATTTCAAGGGCAATAAATTGACTGCCGCTGAAAAAAAGGCAAAAAGGGATAAAGCTGAATGGATGCAATTTATCCTGGCGCGAGAGTGGGCAAAAAACACACTGAAACTTGAGGCAGGAGAAACCACATTGGTTGGTGAGGCGCTTGCTGGTTACGGCGCCATATCGCATGATCAAATCAAGGATCTGCCTATCCGAGGACAGGCAGCGGCCATGCTGGGCATGGGTTTTGATGTCAGCACACTTGTGGGGGGTGGCGTTCTTACGGCGCCAGGGAAAGCTCTGGCCAAGGGTGCTGGCAAGGCATCGGCCAAACTTGGATCCGGTGCAAAATCATTTGGCAGAGGCACAGGCGACCTCGTCCAGGGCTTCTACGAGAAAGCCGCCGAGGTAGTGAGGGCTGCAGCCCCAGACGTTGATAAAGCCACTTCAGAGGCCGCTGTGGCCGCTGCAACGGGCACTGGTAAGATTCGGGCACTGGCCGAGGTTGCTGGCGTCCCAGGCGAGATGGTGGAAGGCATTGGCAGAGCATATGAAAGAGGCCCAAGCCGAGTGCCCATACTTCAGCAAATCCAAGAGGATCTAGCCTTGTCGGGATCCACCAGAAGAGCGGCATTCTTCGCAGAACAGACTCCAGGTCTGGCCACGGGTGTGCGCGAGGCTGGCCGGCTGGGTGCCTCTAGCCTCACTGGAGCTGCAGTTGGAGGTGGCCTGGGATATTGGAGTGAAGGCCGAGAGGGTCTGATTGGTGGAGGTGCAGCCGGCGGTGCCCTGGGTGCAGCCGGCGGTGTGCTGGGCCGCACTATAAGTCGAGTAACTGGGGCCACAAAGAAACTCAATTTAGAAGGTGATTGGAGTAGGCACCTGGAATCACTCCCAGAATCACAGAGGGATCATGCCGTCGAGTACGGCGGTGATACTGCCCTTGGCAGAGAAAAAGTCATGGACTTGACTACGCTTGCCAAAGGTGTGAGCGGACAGGATGTGGATGTGTCATTCACGACAGGTGAGGAGTGGGCTGGAATGTTTTCTGCCGAGCGCAGAACCGGCCCGTTCATGGCTGACGTTGAAACCATAGTTCAAGAGGGTGCCGGTGCCCATTTGATTGAAGGTGAAAAGCCCCATGTATTCGTCAATCTTGATTATGAAGGGCCGCACAGTTTGGCGCATGAAATAGTTCATGCCATGTCCTCCCTGGAGGGGATGCAGGATTCAATCTCCGTTTTGGAGAACACGTTGATAGGTCAGTCTGCCGGCTATTCCGGCGCGAGAATTTCAAAGGGCTTACTGAACGAGGCCCAGGCGAAGGATGCGCGTCTGCGTTATCGTGAGCTGTTAAGTGAAGCGAACAAGGCTCGCTTTGATCGACTCGATGAGTCCGGTCAAAATCGTAAAATGGTTGAGGAGATCGCTGCAGATTATTTTGCCAGCATGGTCGGAAAAGGTAAGGGCGATTTCCTTCTCAAAACAAAGAAGATGCCCTGGAATGTTGCCAGCCGCGAATTCTGGAGAGCGCAACTGGACAAGGCGTTGCTGAATGAAGCGGACTCTGTAATCGGGAGAACAAGAAACGCTATGCTGCGCGGTTTTGGGCCGATGTTTGAACCTATCACCGGCAAGGTCGAATCTGATTATGTTGGCAAGGGTGGTGAACCTGTGACGATGAGTGCAGAGGTCAATGCTGCCATGCGTGAGATGATTCGGGCCAAGAAGTTTATCCGCCAGCGGATGGAGGTGCATAACGATCCCAATCGTTTTGTACTGAATCCACGCAACCTCTCCAAGGCAGAGCTGAACGAGCTGGGAGGCCACATAAAAGACACCGGCATGATGGAGAAGGACGGCGCCGGCAACTGGCAGATGAAGGACGATGTTGCCTTGATGGATGAGGAGATCGATCTAGCCAACAATGTAGTGGAAGCCCTTGAGCAAGCCGGTGAAGTCACCGATCCATCGGCGGTGACGCGAACTATCACCGAGGATGGCGATGTGGTTTTCCAGGGCGGCAAATTTACGGAAGCCCAGGTCAAGTTCATTGAAAATCATCCTGACATCGATCCAAAATTTAAGGAGAAGGTCAGAGAGATCAACGATCAGATGTCCACCGGCAATCAGATTCTGATTGAGTACTATGCCGCGACAAAAAATCGTTACCGGAAAAACAAGAAGACCGGCAAGCGTTACCGCATGAGGGTCTACTCAAGTGGGATCAAGGGGCGCAGTCGATTTATGGTTCCTTACTCCTGGGAAATTTCCAAGGCCGGTAATTTGTTTGTGCGTTCGCTCGATGTCAGCCAGATGGAGATGAAGATGGAAAAGATGACCAACCATCTGGATCCCTGGGGCGGCAACAAGAAAGCATTTTGGCAGGACATCCTGGCATACGCTCGCAACCTGGACGCCGAAAAGCCTGTTCCAAGTTCCGAGCTGTTTGGCAAAGAGAAGCGCAACATCCTCAATCAATTTTTCAATGCCAGGGGGAGGGAAGCCAGCAATCCGCTGGCATTTGGCAAAGCAATAAAGGACAAGGATTTTCTGATCAGATCATTCCGAGCTGACAGAATGACCAAGTGGACGCCAAGACCGGATCGGGATTTCATTCCGTTCCATGAAGATTCATACCGACTGCAGCAAGCCAACTTCATGCCCAAAGGTGATGTCTCCACCTGGCACCGGAAAGCTGTCGGTGATGTTGAAGAGAATTTAAGACTATCCCAGGCTCGCCGGCCAGGTACGGGGGTTGCAAAGAATCCTGCAGTCCGATTCCATGATGCAGAAGGGAAACCAATTTATGTTGGAGCCATAGACAAGGATGGCGGCAAGCCATACGCCGGCTGGGCAGAGGAAACTAAAACCTGGCTGTCATCAGAAGAAATATCTTCTGCTCGTCAATGGTATCGCGAGCTGAAGGGTGAATTTGAAAAGATATTCGGCAAGCGCAAGGCCGGCAGGATGATGATGAGCTGGCTGGGTGCCCAGCAAAATGCATCACCACTCCAGGCTCTTGGCAATGTGTTCAGAGTTTTGGATCGTCTTGATGGCATTGTGGCCACCAGCAAGGAAGGTAAACAATTAAAAGGGGGTCTGGCAGATGAGAAGATACAACAAATTCTGACGGGCAAGCTGCCCAAGAAAGGTTTTGGGCCGAAACTGTCCGACTTTGTTGACAGTGCCTACCTCCGCAAGACGCGCACCTTTATGGGTGGTAGCAAAAAAGGAGGCCAGCCTTTCGTGGCCGATGTCCACACTGGCAGGGACTCCGGTCATGTGGATCACACCACTCTGTCCCGCCTTGTTCAGAAATCCAAAGAGGGATTATTTATAGATGGCAAGCCGGTGAAGATCACAACGACTGAAACCAAGAAAATAAAAACTAAAGTAGGTGGCGTCGAAAAGGTACAGGAAGTTCCGGTCAAGGTGGAAGTTGAGAAGGCTGATGGAAGCAAGTTTGAACTTGACCAGGATATGATTGGATCTCCTGGCAGCACTCAATATGAAGGCATTTCCGTTTGGGGCAACAATCTGACAGATTGGCTAAACAAACAAAACTTTGATGGGGGGAAGTGGACGCCGGCTGAAGCCCAGGCTGTGGGTTGGATGAGGATCCTTCGCCAGTACGGTCTACCAGAGTCCACTGTGGCTGAAGCTGTGGTAGCAAACACACATCGAGTATCGGCTGAAGTTAACTACGATTGGAGCCAAGCAATAGCGAAACACTATCCAAAGTTTGATACTCTACCGCAAGATGTTCAAACAAAGATCACCAGGGATGTACTAACTAAAGCCACCAAGGATGTGGCTGAAATAGTGGGTGGTTCATTTAAGACACTGGCAGTGCGTACCGGAGTTGGATACTGGGAAGGAGCAAAGTCACCTAGTGTCCAGATATTTGCATTGGCTAGTGCAGAGGCAGCGGCCCTGTTTAGGGATGGCCTGGCGCTGGCAAGTGAGCAAGGGGGTGCGATCAGTGTGCAGTTTGGCAAGGGCGGCAAGCAAAAGAGGGCAGTTAAGTTTAAGCGGACTGATGGTGTGGCTCTGACCGGAAAGCAAATTCAGTCATTTGTGGACACAATCAACGGTGACAAAAAGTCGGCTCGATTGATGAAAGGGTTTTCTGCCCATCCAACCCCAGATGAAAAAGGACTCCTGTTTGCAGGATTAACTGGCGCATCAGAAGCTCATGTGAAGAAAGTATTGACTGACTGGATGCTGCGGCACAGGATCGATCTCGACGTTGACGGTTTAAGTGCCGTCACAGAGATCACAGGTAATGACTGGACAGTACAAAAACACGGGGAAGGGTACCTTTCGGGAATTGAGCGACGAGGAGGCTCTGAAAGAGCTAGGCAGCTCTATGATTACCGTGCTACCTACCTCGGCCATCTCGAAAAAGCCTTCCAAGAACACGCGCCAGGATTACTCGATCCCGCCTCGGCGCAAGGCCGAATAGAGTCGGCTACTGCCCCCCTAAAAAATTCAGAAAAAGCTCCACCGGAAATTCCGGTGGCTGATCCCTTTGAGCCTAGAGGCAAAGCAGGAAGCACAGAAGTGCTTGAAAATAGTATCGGCTGGCGGATCGTGAAGACCGGCAAAAAATTTAAAGTTTATAAACCGGATGGCGTGATGGCTGGGGTTGGCTCGTCTATTGAAGCGGCCAAGAAAATCGCAAACAAAAAAATAGGAAAATAAAATGGCAAGAGTAAAAGGTGGTCAAAGATTGATGCAGATGAACCGGCGGGGGGCACAACCTCAAGCCAGCTCAAGGACGATGGTGCCAGGCGGCATGGCTGATCGATTAAGCCAGGGCCGAGGGCCGGTAGGGGTTCCGCCGATGGCAGGAACGTCAGGAGGTGGAGGTGGCACAGCACAAACAAAGCGCCCTCAATCCAGCCTCATCAAAAATTTCGGAAAAAGCCTCCAAGGTGTATTCAATCGCGGTGTTCATAAGGTCGGTGGAGTCATGGCCGCTGGCGCCCAGCTAGGGCGACAAGCGGGGGAGATGCAGCGGATCCAGGGCGAGGTTCAAGGCATAGCCGGCCAGCTCGATGTGATGACCAAGGCCAAGAAACAATTCGACTCCCACTCTGATGAACTGTCTAATGCTATCATTGCGAACCATGTAGAGTCCGTTGGCCTGGAGGCCATGTTGCAGGAGATGCAGCAACAAAAGGAAACTCAAGCGGCCATGCGATTGATGCAGCGTCAGGCGAGGGAACAGGCGCCCACACCGGCTGACTTTGACTTCCTCAATCAGTCGGCTGCAGGGCCGGCTCCGGAGTTTCCACGGTTTGAATATGGCGAGGATGCATTGAAGGAATTTGACAGGCTGATTGCGGCCCGAAAATCACTACCCCCCTTCATCCAGTTGGACGATGGAAAGGGAGGCTGGCGGACGGTGGATATTGTCAAAGAAATTCCTGACTTCGCACCGTTTGTGGAAGGATCAAAGGCTGAAATTTTGAGGAAAGAAATCGCGGATGGAATCGAGCGCCTTCAACAGTAATTGTTAAACATTTTGTGTCACCCTGTGTCACCCGATTTGTCACCCAAGGGGTGCTGCTTTGTGCTGCTTTGTGCTGCTTTGTGAGGACTCAATGTTTCTGTTTATTGAATAATCAGCACATTCTTTAGGTAAAAAAACAGAAATTAATTCCTTGAACTGGAACACGGGAATATCGTTATCCACCTTTAAATAGGGCTTTTTCTGGTTCCCTGAAAGTTGTGTCACCCGATTTGTCACCTTTTTTGCTTGTGCTTTTTCCTGTTTTTGTTAAACATTTACCCAGCCACCGGCAGGGGTGCTGGAGGCGGAAAAAGGTACAAGACAATGACACTAGAAAACAAGATCCTAAAGCACGGGCCGCAAACCTTCAAAGTCGGCGGCGTTAAGTTCACAATCGAGGCCACTAAAAAAGGTGGCTACTCATATCGCGGAGTTGGATTCCGGATCCGTAAAGGGGTCTGGTACTGCCGGCGCAAGGTCAAGGGTTCGACTTCCCGCGATGGCGGCTTCGATAAGTCCACCGGAACGGCAGACCTCGCCACGGCAGTTAAGTTTGCCGATCAGCTTTTGATCCAGTTTGGAGCCGACAAAGGTTCCGCCAAAATCGCGGCGCTCAAGGCACTGGAGTCTGCTCGCCGCAATGTCCGCACGGTGCGCGATATCTTCTGCCTGTACTGGGTGCTGTCCTCCCGCAAAACCAAGAAGGCTGTCCTCAAGGATTTCTTGGCCGCTTCTTACATCGGCCAGAATAAGGAAGCCTGGCCCCTGGCCTCTGGCAGTGTGGCCGGCCAAGCTGGTTGGAAAGTTTTGGACATCGATCAGTCCAACAAAAAATCCATAAAGATCTCCAGCAAGCATTCGTTCGTTGAGGCACTATTGGATCAGTCCATCGAGGATGCCTGGCGCGATGAGGTCGTTGGCCAGTTCAAACGGATCACACGCCTGGAGGCTGATGAGGCTGGTGAATCCGGTACACAGGAGCATGAGCTGGTTAAGTACAATGCCAACGCGAGGCTGGGCCGTGCGAAGGCACTCTTCACAAAAGCCTTGATTGCCAGTGATGGTAAATTTGAAACTTACCAACTATCGGATCGTGAGCGCGATGCCGTCAAAGGCGCAAACGAGGTGCCGGTTTTTGCGTGTAATTACGCTGTGCATTATGTCCCGCCGGCTGACGGTTCGCATGGCCAGAAAACCTGGAGCCTCACCAAGCAAGAGTTCCTGCCTTTTGCAGATTCGCACTTGCCGCAAGAGCGCAATATCTTCCGCTCGATCCTGTTGGGCTTTAACGGTGCATTCAGAAATTCCGAGATCTCCAAATTGAAGTGGAGCCAGATTCATGGCCGCTTGGTGACTTTGAATCCTGGTGACCGCAAGAATGACAAAGGCAACACCATCGAGCTTTCAAAGTGGAGCCTGGAGCAGCTTCTGAAATTAAAGGACAAAAAGTTCGTGGACAATGGTGTGCGCGTCGAGGCTGTGATCCGCGAGAGCGGTTACTCTCGGTCAGTTGTGCAAGCCGTGATCAAAGCTCATCACCGCTTTGAGCTGGGCCTGGACAAGTACCTTGGCCAATCGATCACTGGTTGGGTTGTGGGTTATTCTAAAGAGGCCCAGGATGCGATTCTGAAGGCCGCTGACACAGTCGGCTACATCTACTGCCCACACAATGGGCAACGTGCAGCAAGTGACGGTTCCGAGAATGATGATTATGTTCTGGAAGGCACCGCTTACCAGCGCGGCGAGGGAAACTGGAACCGTGTTAATGAGTTCCTGCTTGGTCTGGGTTGGAAAGATCCCAACGGTGGCCAGAAGGTGTACTACAGGCTCCGCAAGCACCTGGGGTCTGTCGTTTACTCCAAGCTGGGAGTCGAGGCCGCAGCGAAGCTGCTAGGCAACACAATCGCCGTGTGTGAGCGCCACTACGCAACCTACTTCAACGTCATAAAAAACGATTGGCTCGATGACCTGGAAGATCTGAACAAGAGTGACAATGTCATCGACATCATCGACAAGGTGATTGCGGCGTAAAAGGAATTGATCTTGTACCGAGAGGGGCACCTATGGTGCCCCTTTTTTATTGTGGATCCAGGCCGGCTACAGTTCGCGATTACAGGCTGGACACACCAATTCGCCGGTCTTGGGGTCGGTGTGATGAATTGATAGCCTCTCCAATGACTGAAACATTTGGGTAATTTCTTTCTGGTCGGCATCAATGCCGTCTTCCGTTTTTTTATAAATTGCCTTCAGCCTCTTATCGACATTTTGTAAACTTTCGCTCGCCGCACGGCCATTCTCAATGTGTTT